>MDSW01159792.1_pt1 | contig 10967 bp, 11 predicted proteins | sample 811171 | NCBI WGS metagenome assembly MDSW01 (sample SAMN05326641, study PRJNA326480) | marine metagenome | isolation source: seawater | place: Atlantic Ocean: North West | collected 2012 | reverse complement strand
TTTTTTGTAACATCCTTAACAATTCAATACCTTCTTTAGCTTCATTAAGATCATAAAAGCGTTCACCTTCATATTCCATTAAACCTAAATTCATCATTACTGTTCTTTGAAACATATGTACTAATTGAAAAAATCTATATGAGTCTTCATTGTTAAAAAATTCTTCATCTGACAATTTCTCACCTTCCGCTATTCTAGTACTATTAGGAATAATTTTTTATATTTTCTAAAGATTTTTTACTTCTTCTAAATACGCCCTTTGCTCTTACAATTACATTTTTATTTTCTGTTAATTCTACTAAAATAACATAATTACCCATTGATTTTTCAATAAATTTAGCATTAACATTCAACTTTTTGTTCATTGTTGATTTTAAATAATTCGTCTCAAATGATTTAGCTAGTACTAGAACATCTTCCACTAATGAATTTGCCGCTAAAAATGCTGCAGATTCTACAGCCATAAATAAATATGCATTATGTATGTTTTTTGATTCATTATGCATTGAAGTGTTAGTAGAGAAATTTAACTCCGATGTTCCTTGATTGATTTTAATTTTCGCCTGGAGTGTTTTATTAACGGTTGACTTTGAAAACATTCTCTCTAATTTTTTGTAATGCTCTTTCATATTATCACTCAAATAATTGTTCTAATAGCCATTCTGGATCAAATTGATGTAAGTCTGTATATTCCTGTCCAGTGCCGACTAAAACTATTGGTTTGCCTGTAGCATGTGCTATAGACAATCCCGCCCCGCCTTTAGCATCCGTATCCATCTTTGATAGTACGGCTCCGTCAAAGGTTAAAATTCTTGAAAATTCAGCAGCTTGTTCAACGGCGTCATTTCCAGCTAAGGCGTCTCCTACAAATAATACTAAATGTGGTTGTGTTACTCTATGTACTTTCTGTAGTTCATTCATTAAATTTGTTTTATTCTGCATTCTGCCTGCGGTATCGACTAATACTACGTCAACATTTTTTGCTTTGGCATGAGAAATAGCATCTCTAGCAATAGCCGCTGAATCTCCTCCTCTTTGGCTTGAAATACATTTAATTCCGAGTTTGTCCATATGTGCTTCTAACTGTTCTATCGCTCCTGCCCTAAATGTATCTGAAGCCGCGGCAACCACATTGTAGCCTTTTTCTTTTAAATTATAAGCTATTTTGGCGGTTGTGGTTGTTTTACCAGTTCCATTTACTCCAACTAGCATTATTACTACGGGTCTATCCTTTTCTGAAAGATATCTTTCAATTGTAGCATAAAAATCCCAATAATCTGCTTTTAATATCGATTGTAGTGCTCTTTTTATTGTTGCTTCTATAACTTTAGATAAATCTGCACCCCTTCTCAATCTGCTTCCGATTAATGTCTCTTTCATCAATCTCAAGATATCTGATACTGCGCCACTACTAATATCCGATTCTAGCATAGCCCATTCAATTTCTTCTAGTAATGAATTGAGTGCTTTACCTTCTTTAATTACTCTTCCACCTGATTCTACTACACCGCCGCCCAAATCAATTTGAATGTTTTTTCCTTCTCCTAAATCTATTTCTTTAATCCCTGAAGAACCTCTGGGGGCTTCTTCGACCTTAACTAATTGTCTTCCAGTAGTTGATCTCATCATTTGTAAATCTACTTTTGACCCTTTAGGTTTAGTAATTACTTTCTTTTCTTTATTTTTCCTTTGTAATTCTTTTTTCTGCTTTTTACGCTCTTTTTTTGATAGTTTTTTCCACGGTTCTTCCGAAGACTCGGTTGAATTATCGTCCCATTCATCCCATTCAGTATCTTGTTTAGTTTCTATGACTTCCACTTCTTCTTCGATTTGAATAGATTTCGATTCAATATGCATTATAGTTTCTTTATTCTGTGGTTCTTGTGAATTGATTTCGGTTAAATCTTCAGTATTTGTTTCTTCGGAAATATTCCTAACTCGTTTTCTAAATTTATCAAATAAGCCCATTAAATCACCTTAATCATCTAATGTTAATTCTCCGCCATACCTTCTTCTTTTCTTTTTTTGTTTTGATTTTGGCATTACTTGATCTTTTTTTGGCGGGGTGTTTTCTATTGATTTAATCGTTGATTCCAATTTATGATTTAATTCTGAAATGGCTTGCTTTGTAGTTGCATGCTCTGTTACTAATTGCTCAATCAATTCTTTGAGTTCGCCTATTCTAGTCTCTAATAATTTAGATGTCTCTTCTAATGACTTTTCGGCATGAATTCCGCTGCCTATATCAATAAGCGTTGATTCTATTTTTATATATTGAATTGGTATTTGTACTCCTGCACCAATTGGGATAAGTCCTTCTTTTGTATCGCCTTTTACTAATTGTTTCACGCTTCGATTTGTAATTTCATGCTCATTTATAACTTGATCTAATTTACTGATTTGTTCTTCGATTTGTGCTATTTTCTGATGATATAATTCTCGCATTTGGGAAATCTGTTGTAATTCTTCTCTTTCCATTAAACCCCCCCTCGCATCAAATAATGCAAATATGCATTATTATTCTTCTTCTGAAGATGCTTCTATATTATCTCTAAAATGATGAATAACTTTTGGAGCTCGGGATTTATTTGGATTAATCTCTTCTGTTGTGTCTATTGAGATTTGTCTCCTATTGACTTTATGTCTCCCTCCTAATGTTGAAAAAACCTTATTCTGTGCTTCATCGATAGTGCTTGCTACCACATCTTGTGTAAATTTCTGGGTTACGCTTCCTAGGGGTACTGTTCCAGTTATTCGATATGCCTTCATATTCATGGCGACTTGTCAAACTATCTTAAACGCGTTGGCGCGTACCTTATGTATCAAATATGATAAAATGTAAATTAAATTTAAACAAATCTGAAATGAGTTGATGTTTACGCTACTCCATGGGCAAGGGCATTTCATTAAGTATTGTTTCCTTGTTATTACTCATGTTAATCCCAGTATCTGCAGCACCACATAATCAAATTGTTACAGAAAATATAGAATATATCGGGAAAGAATATTCTGTTGTTTTTGAACATGATATCACTTATTTAGATTGGTTACAACTCGAGAATGAAGGTTTTGTTCCCTTGCGGCAAATTTCAAAAAATGAAATGTTAATCTGGGTAAATGGGGATGGGCCTAATCTGAAAAATACCGATTTGAAAAATTTAAAGGAATTAAATAATGAATTATTAATAGATGTTGAAAAATTATATTTTTCTGAATATAGGGTATTGTTAGAGCCTCATTTACCCTCGGAAGGGGTTACTCAAGTATTAACTGAGTTGAGTCGCTTAAATTTGGAAATTAAAACTACCCCCTTGATTAAAGATGTAGGGGCAATACCGACTTCATTCAAAATATCTGGGGTTTTACCAATTAACATAGATATTGATGGTATTTGGAAAATTGAGAATGTACTTGAAACAACTGCCAGAAATGATGTTGCCGCTTCAATCATTGAAGGGGGAAGTTTAGACGAGCATAAATTATGGGAGCGGGGATTAAATGGAGAGGGGGTATTAATTGCTGTTGCAGATACAGGACTTGATTTAGATCACGCCTGCTTTAGAGATAATTCAACAACAATAGGAGAGCCTGGGGACAATCATAGGAAAATTCAAATTTTAAACACCACGCTTGATTCATGGGATTCGTCTAATAACTCTGATTTTGGACATGGCACTCATATTGCAGGCAGTTTGTCTTGTGATTGGATAGAGGGGGAACAAAGAACTGGAACTTCCCTATCTTATAATTCAAGATTGATTGTTCAAGATATTGTAAGTGAAGCGGGGTGGATCCCTCCCGAAAATGTTGAGGTTTTGTTTTTAGAGGCGGCTCAAAACGGTGCTGTAATTCATTCAGATTCATGGGGAGATACTGAAGTAAATTATACTGAGCGTTCTGGAAGATTTGATGGATGGGGGAGGGAAGTCCCTTGGAGTTTAATTTTTGTTGCTCCTGGAAATTCTGGAGGACAGTTAATGGAACCTGCTAATGCGAGAAATGTCATAGCTGTAGGTTCAACAACAAAATCTGGAATCCCTGAAATGGTTAGTTCATCTAGTGTGGGCCCTACTACTTTAGGGACCCGTGGAATATTTTTGGTGGCACCTGGAAAATATATTGTTTCTGCGGATAGTGATGGTATACAAGATTCATTTAATGAAGGTACTTCTTCATTATCCGGAACTTCAATGTCCACTCCTCTTGCAGCATCAGGTGCGGCTATTATTCAACAAATGGTTGAGCTTGGTCTATTTAATTCTAAAAAAATAAACAATAATAGTTCCGGTTTTACTCCAAGTGGGCCATTAATGAAATCGTTACTTTCACTATCAACTACCAGCATTGAAGATTCAACTGTGCCCAATTCAGAACAAGGGTGGGGGATACTAAATATTTCTGAAATTATCCCTAATGATTTTTTTGAAAATGAAAACAATACAATAGATAATATTTGGATTTGGGATAGTTATCAATATGATGGAGATTGGAGTGCTTTTACTTCATCAAGAATAGAAAATAATTATGTTCCTCTTGAATCATTAACAAAAAATGTTTGGGATGGTTCTGATGCTAAAGGCCCATTCTTATCTACTGGAGATGAGATAATATGGAATTTCACCATTAATAGAGAAGAAGATGTTCAAGCAAGACTTTCTTGGTTAGCAAAGCCAGAACCATATTTAGTTGACGACCTGAGACTTTCGATTATAACTTCAGACGGTAGGATTGCATACAGTAATAATTTTGATAGTGATGGCTATTCGGAATTATATTCTGAAGATTCTAACTCTTTTTCTTCCGACAATGAGACGACTGTGGGAATCAATCTAAATCTTGAGGATTTAGTTGGGGTTGATTGGATTCATGTTGTCGTGAAAGGGGATTATGTGGGAGTTGGTAACTCTCCTAACAGTATTGGAATTGAGGGGGATCGTGTAGGGTTTGGACTGGCAATAAAGGGCATTGTTGAAGAAGCTCCTCTTGAATTAGGTTTAGGGGGTTTTGAAGAAATAACTGTTGAACATGTATTAGGGTATACCTATGTTGGAGCCGGTGGAGCATATGAACAGATTGATTTTGGTAATCCTAAAACATTATCTTGGGACTTTGATGCCTTGCCAGGTAGTCTAAATGTTGAGTTATCTGTAGATGCCCCTCGTAATCTTTCTGTAAATCTTACAGGTAATCCCTTTGGATTTAGGACTATTTCTGGGATGGGGGATGACGCAGTATTACCTATTTGCTCTGAGGATAATGATACTATTACTGCTGTAAACTCTAATGCAAGAAAATGGACTGTAACGGGAATATGGTGGCCACCATTATTGATTGATTGTAAAGGAAATAATATGGACTTTGATTTAGATTCTAAACGATTAGATGCTCCCGAACCATTGAAAAGATGGAGAGAATGGGTTGAAGAAAATAATGAAGGTGAATATATTGCTGTCGAAACTTCTTGGGACTTGTCTAATTGGGAAACTCCGTGGGTTGAAGGTGAACTTGTTCCTGAAAGGTTATCCTGTGAGTTTAGATTTGATTTCCAGAGTTGGGGGACTTGTGATGTGTTTGAGACAGAAATAATTCCAGTTCCGAAAACTGCAACAAAATTTGAAATTAAGTTGTCTTGGATCGAAATTAATGGGTTGAGTAGAATTTTGATAGTTGAACATTCAATACCTCAATATCAAATAAGAGATTTTCCTCAACTAAGTATTGAATATCTTAAAGAAGACCAAAATAAACTCTCGTTGATAGGTAATGAAAATGGTGGTGTACCCCTTATTTTATTCAGTGATTCCAGAAGTCATGCTTTCTTTGATATTGTAAACAAGAGTTGGGATATTGGAAATTTATCAATATCTTGTGAAGGTGAAGAATTTTGGATTATGGGTATTGATTCTGAAGGTATTACTGATTTTAATATTGGCAATAATGCTGAAATTTTAAATGATGCAGATTTAAAAATTTCAGCCCTAATCATTGGTTCAACTAATAATGATTCAGAGAGTATGAAACCTAAGGTATATTGGGATGGTTTGCTCGATAATGATGCAGGTGTATTTTTATGGTTGGAAAATTCTATTGACGGACATGATGTTGCACTTCAATTAAAGAGTTTTGATATGTTAGAGTTATATGGCTCATGTGCAGAAAATAGCCAAAAAAGCGCTAATCCTATGCTAGAAGGGTTATTTTGGATGTGGATCTTACTAACTGGAATTATACTAATTTCGGGTGTTGCTGCATGGAAAAAACAGCATGATTTGATACAAAATAGTTCTGATGAGGAATCTTAACCTTCAAGGATAAGAAGTGTTTCGCTCTCTTCAACCGAGTGTGAGATTAACATGACTGATAGATTATACATAGGAATTGATTTGGGTACATTTCAATCAACAATTGCTACAAGTAAAGGCGATATACACACCATAGAAACCGTAGTAGGAACTCCAAAGGATCCTGTTGCTAGAAATATGTTGGGAAGAGATACTTTATTTGGTGAAGATGCGTTAAAAAACAGATTGGCTTGTAATATTTTCAGGCCATTAGAAGCTGGAGTGGCACAAGATGATTCTGATCACTTAAATGCTGCAAAAGATTTTGTAACACATTTAATTGATACTGCAGGATGTGATGAATATGATGAAGTATACGGAGTGATTTGTTCACCTAGCCATATTTCCTTCACCGATAAAACAAACTTAGTAAGTATTTTAAGAGGGAAGTTAACTGCTATTATGGTTGTTTCTGAACCATTCGCTGTTGCATTTGCAATTCAACAATTAATGGGTTCTATTATTGTTGATAGCGGTGCTGGAACTACAGATGTTGCTCGTATAGTTGGCCGTTTCCCTGAAGATGATGATCAATTAACAATTCCAGAAGCAGGTGATTGGGTGGATATTGAGTTAATGAAAGCTATTCAAAAGAAATATACTGGTGCTCAAATTACTAAAGATATGGTTCGTAGATGGAAAGAAAAGAATTCATATGTTGGAGATAAAATCAAAGAAGTATTAGTTGACTTATCTGTTGAAGGTAAAAGTCAACGAGTAGACATTGGAGATCTTCTTGAAACTGCTTGTGATGAATTAGCACAAAAATTAGGTATTGCAGTAAAGCGGATTATCTCTTCTGGTGACCCAGAATATCAACCAATATTTAGAAAAAATGTATATTTAGCTGGAGGTTCATCTCAAATTAAGGGATTAGCTGCCAAAGTAACTGAATATATTTCTGATATTGGAGATGTTTCTGTTTCTGCTGTTAAAAAGCCAGAACATAAAGTTGCAGAAGGTGCACTAGCACTAGCAGAATCTATGCCTGATGAAGAATACACTTCTATTGTTTGAACATAGGGCATGATTTTGTGATGCCTCATTATGTTCTCAAGACAAGCATTGTTGCTCCATTTCCTGAAAGTAACCAAACGGTACTATTAGGCATGGGTTGTTTTTGGGGAGCAGAAAGACTGTTTTGGAAACTTGAGGGGGTACATACTACTGCGGTTGGGTATGCTGGAGGCAATGTAAAAAATCCCACATATCAAAGTGTATGTTCTGGAGTAACAAATCACTCAGAAGTTGTTTTAATTAATTTTAATCCAGAAATTATTAGTTTTGATTCATTATTAAAAATCTTTTTAGAAAATCATGATCCTACTCAAGGAAATCGTCAAGGAAACGATGTTGGAACTCAGTATAGATCCTGTATTTATGTAAATAATGAAGAGCAATATAAATTAACAAGATTGGCTGTTGAAAAATTTCAAAAATCATTAACAGAAGCGGGTTTTGGAAAAATAACTACAGAAATTAAAGAAGATGTGTTTTTTTATTATGCTGAGGATTACCATCAACAATATCTTGCAAAAAACCCAAATGGATATTGTGGGATTAGAGGTACAGGAGTAACTTGTTAATCTTAAAATGGAATGAATGTGTGGTATGAATTATGGGAAAAGCATTAATTGGTCTTGGAATAATTATCTTGGCTATTGCGTTTATCGGAAGAATGGATTATACGGTCTATGAATCCACTGAAGAAATTTCTATGCCTCCCATGGCTTCTGCTACTGGGTGGCAAGCATTACCAATTCCAGATGTAATGGGTGTTGTAGACCTAGATGTGACTGCTGAATGGGAGGGAGTCTACTGGGTAGGTGTCACTTCAATAGAAGAAGCACAAAGATGTGATCCTGATCCTGAAACTAAAGTTTCATTTACTTGTTCTGGAAATGATATTGATTTTGAAGTAGGAGGCCCTAATACGGATAATTCGAAAATTAATTGGAAAGTGGGGTCTGGGCAGTGGTATGCTGCTGTAGGCCAAAGTTCCGGATCTTTTGGTCAAGTTTCAACTTTAAGTGTTGATTTACATGCTACTGCATCTTTAAGTGCTCAAACGTTTACTATATTGTTGGGAATAAGTGGCGGAACGATGTTATTAGGATTGGTTTTAAATCGTCGCGCTAATTAAGTAACATTCTTACTTCTTCTACACTTCTTAATTCTGCAAAATAAATTGATTCTATCGCATCATATAATTCATCATCATTATGATTTTTTAATGTTTCAAGAATTTCGCCATATACCTTTCCTGCCATTACTTCTGTTTCATATGCTTGTCTTAACATCTCTACATAATCTGTAGTATGTAAAATTGGATGGGGGTTTCTTTCTGTTGTAGCCTCTCCTCCCAATTTTACTATTGCTGAACGAACAATATTTGCATGCCCTATTGATTCTGTTACTTCGGCTGTAAAATGTCCTGCTAATTGTAAACGATGAATTCCTTGAACATAGGCAGAATAATGCGCATACAAGTTAATTGCGCGTAATTCCCAAGTTAATGCATTATTTAATTTCTCAATTAATTGTGAATTTTCCATATTATTTCATCCACTCCGAAATAGTGGTTTTATTTAATCTATTTTAAACGATAAATATACATTATCCCTCAATCAATGGTGTTTTGGGATCATGTGCAGATTCAACTACATAATTTGCCCAAAGATATTTTTGTTTCTTTCTATTTTTTTTAGATAGTTGGGGGGGATGTTTTCTCATCAATACGTGATTGTATTATACGATAATAAAAGAATCGGTGTTCTGTTTTAATTGTTTTACCTCGAAAAATCGTTAATTTCATCTTATTGTAAATAGTTAAACAGTATCATTTTTTGGACATATCATGGACCCAATAATGATTGCAGGAATTGTGTTACTTGTTTTAGTTTTACTTTGGTACGTTATGACATATAATAGATTAATAAAAATGAGAGTTGAAGTGGACCGTTCTTGGTCAAATATTGATGTATTATTACAACAAAGATACGAAATGATTCCTAATTTAGTTGAAATGGTAAAAGGTTATGCTGCTCATGAAAAAGACTTGTTTATGGAATTTGCAAAGGCGCGACAAGCTGCTGCTGGAGCATTATCACAAGGGGACGTTAAAGGCATAGGAGCCGCAGAAGGCACACTTGCTGGTTTAATTCCTAGGTTAAATTTCGTAGCGGAACAATATCCAGAGCTTAAGGCAGATACACAATTTACAAATTTACAAAAGGAATTAGTCTCAATTGAAAATCAAGTTTCAGATAGAAGAGAGTTTTACAATTCTTCTGTAGCAAATTGGAATGCGGCTATTCATATGATACCAACAAATCTAGTTGCAAATACTATGGGTGCAAAGGATCGTGACATGTTTACAGTAACTGTTGCTGCTGCACGTGAAGGTGTAAAGGTCGAATTCTGAGGTGATTATATGAGTGGACCTATCTATAGCGATGATGGATACTGGATGTGGAATGGCACAGAATGGATTCCTGCAACTCAAGCACAAAATGCTGTACCTGCACAACAAATAGATCAGTCTGTGGTTACTAATGTTGCTACAGAAGTGGGAGTTCAACCAGAACAAGTTGCTGCAGTTGCTCCCCATTTTGACTTAAATCAAGATGGGCAAATTGATCAAAATGAAATGATGCAGGCTGCACAATCTATTGCAAACCCTGTCAATGTAGCTGCACCAATGCCCAATAATATGGCCGCTCCAAATCCTAATGTTTTTGCAGCCACTACAACAAAAAAAGGATTTGATTGGAAAGAGAAGAAGGCCTTGTTAATTGGAGGGATTGTTACTATTACTGTAGCGATAGGTGTTTTAGTATTCTTTTTACTTTCTGGAAACCCTATTGTAGGAACTTGGGTCAATAATTACAGTAGCCCAGATGAAGCAACGACTACATATAACAAAGATGGGACTTTTCAAAGTACAGATACAACTGGTGCTTTAACTTGGGAAACTGACGGCGACAAGCTTATTCAAATAGTAACGAGTGCTTTACCAAATGGAACTGAAATTACAGTTACACAAACTGCACAATATGAATTAACTAATGACAATAATGTATTGTGGTTAAATATTACTTCAATTGTAGACCAAGATGGAAATAATATGATGATTGGGATAAATCCTCTAACTGGTGAGGAAATTGAATTAGAATTTCCATGCTTTGCTTTATTGAGAGACTCTGCTCAGGATTTGTTAAACGAGCAAGCTGATTGGCTGAATTTAGGTGAACCAGTGCCTTCTTACCAAAGTAGTAAACCTAGTTGGTGTGAATAGAGGCTTTGATGCCTAGACTCTGAAGATTTTTGTAAATCGGGGGATTCAATTTGAATGATGAGTGGTCTAAAAGGCAAGAAGATGAAGAAATGAAATTGCGCTTACACACTCTATTAAAAAATGCAGAAAATGATGGTGAACCCCTTGGGTGGTTTGAGGACCTTTACGAAAGTGCTAAAGGAGATTCTACACAAATACCGTGGGCGATAATGGATGTAAATCCAATTCTTAAAGAGGAATTAGAACGTGAGTATCTTGAGCCTGGTCGTGCATTAATGGTAGGTTGTGGATTAGGTGATGATGCGATTTATCTAGAAGAATTAGGATGG
>MDSW01070380.1_pt1 | contig 10967 bp, 9 predicted proteins | sample 811171 | NCBI WGS metagenome assembly MDSW01 (sample SAMN05326641, study PRJNA326480) | marine metagenome | isolation source: seawater | place: Atlantic Ocean: North West | collected 2012 | reverse complement strand
CTTTCGTCATTCACGGCTAATGAATTCCAACGAAAGGATAGCGGGTGGCCTGTCACCTTTCCGGCTCAGGCCAATTTACAGAACGAATGGTGCACTCCCTGGCCGTAGTGTTGATTGTCTATTTACTTGCTTATGTTCTGTTAACGACCACAACGTCCATTGTTTTTTTCTGTATTCAAAGTTGCCTCGATCCGGCCGTTTGAGGCCACTAGACGTAGTGCTCGGCCTTGCTTTTTTACTTTGGGCTATCGTAGTTTTTGTTACGTTTATGTCGCTGGAGAAAAATTTTTCGTTTGCAGGCTTAGCTATAGCTCTGGCTTTTGTCGATATAGGGTATTTGGTGTTATTTGGAGCTCCCGCGTTGTTTGTACTAACGTCGGGCAGAGTCAAATCAGCTAAAAAATATCTATTCGACCCAATTGACCTGCCAGAGGAGTGAAGTTAAGTCGTCCTGAAAGTGCTCAGCATGCCACCGTGATGCCAAAAGCGAGTGATTTCGACGGGTTTAAAAAATAGCGATCATTAGTTTAAAGAATCTACTTTGATAAGCGCGTCGCCGTGGTGATGGCCAGTCATGAATCTTTCAAGTGTTCCGTTAACGGAAACATTCGACCCGAGCAGGTCTCGGTGTTTTTTGTACTGCTGCGATGTCAGGCGCAGTTGAAATCGGGTTGCGTCTGGGACCGCTAAGAAATACTGAGTGAGATCTTCCATAGACTGCGAAACTAAGCAGCGGGGCGTTTCTGCAGTCAAGATCCAGTATGTTTCGGGTTTGTCGCCATCTTCTACGCTCGAATAATTGGGTGGCCCCGGAAATGTTTTGCGAGCTAAATTGCCATCTACTTGAATAGCGGAATCGGCCAAGAAGCAGTCTACGGTTTCGCTTCTCTGCGCGGCGAGAGTCAGACTGGCCTGTCGTTTACCGAACCATGCGAACAGGCATTGTCTATTCTTGCAGTTGTTCTCGCGCCAAGACCACTCGCTCTTTCCCTGCTGACGAAACTCCTTTGAGTTTGATGTGGCCGCTTTGGCTGTTCGGTAGACGTTGGCCAGCTTTCGATCGGCCTCGGCTAGCCGGGGTGCATTACAGATCATCATCTCCGGGAGTGATTTCGCGAGGCTGCAATTGAAACTAGGCCGTTGTCGAGGCGCTGATGTGCTTAGGAGGCTGATCCGGTTTGAATACCACTGTCGCTCGCACGCGGTATCACTACAGTGAGAGTCTCGCCAATTTTCCGATTGTCGGTTCAACTGTTTGAATCGCTCTGGGTCGCTAGCGTTCGCTTGAGCCTGCTTTGTCACCGCTCTTAATTCGCTTTTGAGCCCGCTAATCGTTTTTGGAGCGCTATCTCGGTTCGGTGAGGTCGACGTAACATAGCTGCTTTGCGGCTTTGTCGAGTCCAAATCGTTTGTCTGATTTACGACGGGCCCGGAATGAGGTGCGCGGTTGGCGTTCTTTCTCGCAGGAATAGCTGGACAGTTCGCGCGAAATCTGCTCCAGGCGCTCGTGGCATCACTACCCCTGAGCTTCATGACAATTGGATCATCGGGAAAGAAGCCGCCGACGACCAGTTGCTCGTCGTTGTCGAAGCCGCTACTAATTGTTTTCAGAGCCTTCGCGTCGTCGATATTTCCCCATTGGAACCCGGCGTAGGTTTCAGACGGGAAACTTATCGAAGCGCGATTTCTAAAGCCATCCTGAGTCCATCGTATAGCCTTAGGTTCCATGTCTCCGATTCGCATGAAGGTATCGATGAACAAGTACGACGGGTTGGCGAGTGGGTAACTAAAAGCGATCGTTGCCGGCGAACTCGATAAGTCGAAAGTTAAGACCTGTATTTTTATACGATTGCGTTTATGAGCGCTTATTGGGCATCGAATTGTCACTTGAAAAGCGTGTGCGCGGCCTAGAGCGACTTTCGAAAGAAGGCGAACCGGTTTGTTGTAGAGCGGATCGGTTTCGCTATGGTAGCTCCAAGACAATGCGCTTTGGCGGCCGGTCTCGGCAGCGTTGGCGTTCGTCCATAGTAGTGTGCAAACGACGACTATGGTCGCAAATACGGCTTTGTTGCCCATGTATTCCCCCCGTTATGTCCGCTGGTGGCAACGCAGGCTGAAGCGCCTTTCGTCCGTTAGCGTTTGTATACGGTTATAGTGCGATAAAACTCGTTAAGGTGATAATTGTGTGCAATACACCATGGCGCTGCGTTGCCACAGTCATCATCGCAGCGCTTGCTGTAGCGAGTACAGCCAGCGCCCAAAGTAGCGATAACTCGTTCACACGATCTATTAACGAGGGTTTAATCGGCTCAGGTCGTGACGATCCGTTCACAGACCATATCAACGAGGGTGTCATTGGGTCGGGGCGCGATGATCCGTTCACCCAGAGCATCGACGAAGGTGCGATTGGGTCGGGGCGTGATGATCCCTTTACGAAAGAGATAAACGAAGGTGCCATCGGTACTGGCCGGGACGACTCGTTCACACGGCATATCAACGAAGGTGCCATCGGTTCCGGTCGTGATGACCCGTTTACCAAGGAGGTCGACGAAGGGCGTTGGTAAGTGCCGGTTCATCGTATTCACTCAAGAGCCTACAAAAAGCCAATCAACTTTTTAATGCTCTGTTGGTATAAGGAATATGCAAACCCAACAGATATCTGGAACGTATGTTTAAGAACATTTATCAGCTTATTAACGCCTTTATTCGTGACGTGGCCCTAGTGGTGGCAACGCAGTTGCTTGGCTACGTCATACGATCGAAAGAGGCCGAAGAAGCGGCGGCAAGCGCGTAAAACTGAGAAACACGTAGCCGGCACTTGAATAGCCGATGGATATCGCCCTGGTGCATCGTCATGTGCCGGGGCTTTTTATTGTTTGGAGAAAAAAAGATGGCACACGAAGTTCAATCAATGGCCTACGTCGGCGACACGCCTTGGCATGGCCTCGGTCGGCGGCTTGATAGGGATGCAGCCCTGGATGTCTGGCTAAAAGAGGCCGGGATGGATTGGGAGATACAGTCCGCGCCTGTTATGTATCAAGCGGACGAGGGCGTTGGCGCATTCACGATTCGTAGCAACCCCGATACCAAGGTGCTGTACCGAAGCGATACGAAGGCCGCGCTCTCTGTGGTCTCGTCCCGCTACAAGATGGTCCAGCCCAAAGAGGTGCTTGAGTTCTATCGGGATCTGGTGGGTGTCGGCGGCTTCGAATTGGAGACTGCTGGGGTGCTCAAGGGTGGCAAGAAGCTGTGGGCGTTGGCGCGGACCGGCGAAGAGCTGCGGCTTAAGGGCGACGACCGAGTAGAGGGCTATCTACTCTTGGCTACGGCCTGCGACGGCACGCTGGCAACGACAGCCCAGTTCACGTCGGTTCGGGTGGTTTGCAACAACACATTACAGGTGGCTGTCGGTGACAAGGGTGGGGCGATCAAAGTCCCGCATTCCACTCGGTTCGATGCAGAGGTCGTAAAGAGTCGGTTAGGCATCGGTGCGCACGCTTGGGTTGCCTTCAGTGATCGGGTTCAAGAACTGAGCGAACGGCGAGTGAATCGGTTCGAGTCGGTTAATTATCTTGTCAACGTGTTCGGTGATCCGGCCAAGCGAATCGATGAGCAGCCAAACGCTCGGGCAATCAAGGCGGTTCAGAACCTCTACGAGGGCGCCGGTATCGGTATGCAGCTACCAGCTACGAATGAGACCGCTTGGGGCCTGCTCAATGCGGTAACGCAATATATCGACCATGACAGGCCTGCTCGTAGCGTGGATAACCGCCTGAACTCAGCGTGGTTTGGCGCAGGGGCGACGACCAAGCAGAGAGCCTGGGAGGAGGCGATGGCTCTCGTCGCATAGCCGACCCCACATAAACCGAAGTACGTACAGCCCCGGCATTCTACCGGGGCTTTTTCTTGTCTGTGTCAGGAGAAAGCAATGAGTCGACAAGCACTGCGATTGATCTCAACGAAAAACATGAGCCGAGCCGAATGGCTGAGCATTCGTCGGCAAGGTATTGGGTCGAGCGATGCGGCGGCGGCTGTTGGCCTGAACCCCTATTGCAGCCCACTCCAGCTTTGGCTTGATAAGACGGGCCGCTCGCGAGACGACGAGGGGGCGGGCGATGCCGCGTACTGGGGCACGGTACTGGAGCCGATCGTGGCAGAAGAATATGCCCGAAGGACCGGCCGCAAGGTGCGTCGGGTGAATGCGGTACTCCAGCATCCCGACCACGACTTCATGCTCGCTAATCTCGATAGAGAGATCGTGGGCGGTGATAACGGGCCGGGCATCCTCGAGTGCAAGACCAGTGGCTATTTCGCGGCGAAAGCTTGGGAGGAGGGCGTACCGGAGTGGTATCAGATCCAAGTGCTTCATCAACTCGCTGTCACGGATCGGGCTTGGGCCGATGTGGCCGTGCTGATCGCTGGGCAGGCGTTTGCGATTCACCGGATCGAGCGTGACGAAGCGCTGATAAGTCAACTGATCGAACTGGAGCGGCGATTCTGGCAGCAGGTCGAGACCGATCAGAGGCCCGAGACGGATGGTTCGGCATCGTGCCGACATGCCATCAATTGCTTGTTCCCAACCGACTTCGGCGTGGTGCTGGATTTCCAGGCCGACGATGAGCTAAACGCCTTGTTCACAAAGCTGGTTGATGCGAGGGGTTTAGCCAAGGAAGCGGCCGGCGAGGAGGAGCGCATTCGACAGCAAATCCAGGCGGCTATGGGAGAAGCCACATCAGCGTTGTTTTGTCATGGCTCGGTGCGCTGGAAGAGATGTCGTGACCGAATGCGGTTCAATACGGCGACATTTGAGGCGGATCACCCCGAGTTGGCGAAGCAATACCAAGTCGTTACACCGGGTAGTCGGCGCTTTACGGTTTCTACGAGCGAATAAGGGATCACACAATCAAAGGAGTTCACATCATGACGATTAAAGGCTTGGCTATTACGCCGCCTACCATCGGCCGAATTGCGATCGGCCATATGGTGGAGAAGGAAGGACGCTATCTGCCCGAGAAAGACGATGCCTTCACCTTAACCACTCAGGTTCAGAGCAAGAACGGCTGGATACTGCATCCATTGCATCAAGAGTTGGCAGAGCAGGCGCCCAAAGGAAAGATCCGGTCCATTCCAATCACGCTCTTGTTCGACTCCCCAGAGCTAAATCTGAGAGCAAACTACAGCGCGTTCGATCGTGCCTCTGCACGGCCTTTATGCGCGGGTAATGGTGAAGTGGCTCGTCGGGCCGGGCCCGAGGGCGTGGAGGAGATGGATTGCCCCGGCCCGGATACCTGCGCGTTCGGGCAAGAGCACCGCTGCAAGCCCTTCGGCCGGCTCAATGTGCGAGTAGAAGGCCAGGACGACCCACTCGGTAGCTTCATCTTTCGAACCAGCGGCTTTAATTCGATTCGTACATTGACTGCTCGGCTGCGGTATTTCGCTGCCATATCGGGCGGCATGCTCTCGGCCTTGCCCCTAGCACTCACATTACGGGCCAAGTCGACCGCGCAGTCATATCGAACGCCGGTCTACTATGTTGACCTTACGTTGCGGCCGGGTATGACGCTTGAGCAGACCATTCAGCAGGCCAAGGAGAAACGCACGAGCGAAGTTGAGGCCGGTCTGAACCAGGGGGCACTCGATCGGACGGCTGAGCTGAGCCTGGGCAATGGGTCGTTCGAAGAAGACCCGGCAGATGTGGAATCCATCGTTGATGAGTTCGTTCCCGAGTCGAGGCCGGTAGCTGCGCAGGTATCGAATCGTTCTACCGACAGCGGCACGCTCGCGGAAAAGCTATCGGTCAAAGCCGATCGCGCTGCGACGAATTAAGGGCGTTCCCAGGATCGCTGTAAGCGATCAACCATCCGGCGTGTTGTCTGCGGTGACAATTGGTTTACTACGCTGGAACTGAAGGCAGACGAGGCTGCCTTCTTTTAGCTCTCGGGCACGACCTGCGCCAAGCAGTCGTCAATTAGCTCAGCGAGTCCCGCTTCATACACGAGCCGAAGTGCTTCGTTTCCAAAATCCACGAATCGCTGCTGCTGTTCCGCGGCGGTTTCTGTGCGACGCAACACATCCAGTAACGGCGTCTCAAGAAATAACGGGTGATATTTGTTGGCGTTTCGAGGCTGATCCGCGAGATGGTCGTATAGGTTGATCGGCAGCGACGATTTTTCAGCCTTCTCCGCTAAGTTTTTCTGAAAACGCTGGTATACCGGGCTGCCCGGATAGTACCGACGCAGACGTGAGCTGAAATCCAGCATTAACTGTAAGCGCAAGTAGTCGCGTGTGCGGTGCTCTATGCAGTGGTCTCTGCCGTCCAAGACGCAGCCCAGTGTTAGACCAGGCGCCCATTGCAACGCTTCATCGACCAGAGTGAATTCGATCCCTACTCGGCCCCATCTCAGCCCGTGAGCGTGAGGAGTGTATCGGTGCGATAGAGGCCAACTGAATCGGTCCTTTATCTGTGTGAGCAGTGCCTGTAATTCGTCAGGCAACGACACTGTGGTCGGATAATACTGAGCGGCCTGATATGAGACTGGCTCAGCTGGCCCAAGCCCTTCGTACTTGAGTAGCTCCATGAAATCGCCGAGCCGGCTGCGCTCGACTTCGTCGATTGATTGATTTCTTTCTAGTTCGGAATCCAGCGCCTCGTAAACCTGTGCCCAGATCAAGCATACATCTGCGGCATGGCGCTCAGCGGGCGGCTGCTGCCCCATGTTCGCAGTAATTAAGACGATTGCCACATCGGCGTTCGGATAGCGTTTGTCGCTAAGCTCGCGGTAGGTGCTCAGTTGAGCTTCGTGCAACGACGCGCCCACCTTGTGCTCAAAGATAAGGGCCACACCGTCGCCGATGAGTGCCATATCGGGGCGCTTACCGTCCAGCGACAATTGCGTTTCCCAGTTCGACGCAGATTCGCCTAATAGTGCTGCCCAGCGCCCGCCGGTATGTCCATCAAGAAGCGTTAAGAGGCTTTTATGCGCGGTAACGGAGTTTCTTAGCAACCACGCAAAGGCCTCGGTTACGAAATTCTCCAGCGAGTCGCGACCCTCGCGAGGGCGATAGTTCCGTAGGCTGATGAGAAGGCTGTCGTCCACGGCTCCTCCGATCGTTTGTTATGCGCTATTGGTTCTGTGATCTGGGTCTTAGAGCATGCGCCGGACCAAGCGGTGTCGGCTAATAGATCGCCGTCGCGTGTCGGTGCGCCTCACTTGCTCCGAGACTATTTATCCAAGATCAGAGCTATTTGACTGACGTCTCACCTTGACCCGCATGGCCGATCCCCGTCTACTAATTTGCGAGGTAAACAGGGGGATAAAAATGTCGGAGTCGAATACTGAGTCGGCGGTGGTGAATACGCCTGCTGAGCGCAAGCGTGTGCACAAAGTCACCGCATGGACCGCAGATAAAGCAAGAAAAACACAAGACTACTCAGCTGGCCGCATATTGTGGTGGGTAATACTTGTGATGCTTGGGTTTGCAATTAATACCGGCCTTGAGCGGGTGGTGCGTGCGTGGACCGGGCCAGATGCGTTCTTAGCGAAGATCTATGAAGATCAAACGAACGAGTTTGAAAAGCTCCAGAAGGGGCTTGGCGATCTGCGCAAAGAATTACCCGCAGGACATTCGGGCGCCTTCGCGACCGTGGAGAATGCGGTGACTTCGCTACGAGAGTCCAACAAAGCGCTGCTGAATCAGCTCGGCGAGGCAAAGCAACGTAATCAGCGGTTGAGCAAGAATCTTGCGGCGGCCGGGGCTGCGCAGGGCGGATACGATTTCATTCTTGATGAAGGTGGCGGCATTCGTGTCGACGGCACAACTTATGTCGGGTTGGAACGTGTAAGCACCTCGGGAAGGGCTAGTGTGAACCTGACTTCGAGAGACTCAGAGGAGCGGAAAAACTATTGGCTCGACCCGGGCGAGGCGCTGAATTACCAGTCGTCGGATGGGCGCCCTTGCAAGATAGTCGTCCTCTCCATTAATGGGGCTTCGGACACCGCGACTTTCGATACGAGCTGCGCAGAATCTCCGGCAAGTTGAGCGGGGCGCAGCCATGGGGTGGGGATGGGTACGAGGATAGGTACGCCAAGGGTCTTGTAGCGGTGGCCTCATGGCCGCCGCGACGGATGGGTTGCGCCTTCCCGGACCAAAGTCTTCCACACTAGCGCTGTGAAGAGAGCCTAGCGCCTCTACGGGAGTTGCAAAGGGAAGGACCGGTTGCGGGCAATCGATTCGCGCCAGCTTAGTGCGAAAAAATTTATGAACGTGAAGCATCGGGGCACGCAGTTAGGACTGAAATGCGCGCCAGGCGGGAGAGGGGTGAAATGCCTACTCCGCTTACATAGTGCTTACACAAAAAATCCGGCCTATAGCCGGAATTTCAGTGGATATCAGCTGCCTCTTCTAAATCAATGATTTAGATGGCTCCCCGGGACGGGCTCGAACCGCCGACCTAGTGATTAACAGTCACCCGCTCTACCAACTGAGCTACCGGGGAACTGAGTATCCCTGTGTTTTTCGCTGTGTAGCGAAGGCCGCGTATGCTAGGCGAACGATGGCGGATTGGCAAGCGTTGCGAGGCAATTTTTCCATGGCGCATTTGGGCGGGCCTAGGCGACGCGCGTGCCTCTGGCCTTGCCGAATTTGCGTAAGGCGCACATCTGTTACTTCAACAGCGCGTCGCTTGTTTTCATGCGAACCGCGCCAATCATGACGGCATGAGCGAAAGCAACTTCAATCTCAAGGCGGACTGGGCGCCCGCAGGTGATCAGCCGACCGCAATCCGGGGGCTGGTTGAAGGACTGGACGACGGGCTGGCCCATCAGGTGCTGCTGGGCGTGACCGGTTCCGGCAAGACGTTCACGATGGCGAACGTTGCGATGCAGGCCAACCGGCCCATGCTGGTGATGGCCCCGAACAAGACGCTGGCCGCGCAGCTGTACGGGGAGATGAAGGAGTTCTTCCCGGACAACGCGGTCGAGTACTTCGTGTCTTATTACGACTACTACCAGCCGGAAGCCTATGTGCCGGCCTCGGACACGTTCATCGAGAAGGATTCGTCGGTCAACGAGCACATCGAACAGATGCGCCTGTCTGCGACGAAGGCGCTGATGGAGCGACGCGACACGATCATCGTGGCATCGGTCTCGGCGATCTACGGTCTCGGTGATCCCAAGGCCTATTTCTCGATGGTGATGCACCTGGACGAGGGCGACCGCATCGGCCAGCGCGACATCGTCAAGCGCCTCACCGAGCTTCAGTACAAGCGCAACGACGTGGCGCTCGAGCGCGGCACCTACCGGGTGCGCGGCGAGATCATCGACGTGTTTCCGGCAGAAGCCGATGATGAAGCCGTGCGTATCGAGCTGTTTGATGACGAGATCGAGCGTCTTTCGTATTTCGATCCGCTCACGGGTACCGTCAATCGCAAGGTGCCGCGGCTGACGATTTATCCGAAGACGCACTATGTGACGCCGCGCGAACGCATGGTCGGCGCCATGGATGCGATCAAGGCGGAGATGAAGGAGCGCGTCGCCTGGTTCGAGAAAGAGGGCAAGCTGCTCGAGGCGCAGCGTATCGAGCAGCGCACGCTCTTCGATCTGGAGATGATCAACGAGATCGGCTTCTGCTCCGGCATCGAGAACTACTCGCGCTATCTGTCCGGGCGCGCGCCGGGCGAGCCGCCGCCATGTTTGCTCGACTATCTGCCGGACGACGCGATCATGGTGCTGGACGAGTCGCATGTGACCGTTCCCCAGATCGGCGGCATGTACAAGGGCGATCGCGCGCGTAAGGAAACACTGGTCGAATACGGCTTTCGTCTGCCGTCTGCCCTCGATAACCGGCCGCTCAAGTTCGAGGAGTTCGAGCGCGTGGCGCCGCAGATGGTCTATGTGTCGGCCACGCCGGGCACCTACGAAACCGAGCACGCGGACAACACCGTCGAGCAGGTGGTGCGTCCGACCGGGCTGGTGGATCCGGCGATCGAAATTCGGCCGGCCGAGAATCAGGTCGACGATCTGCTGTCGGAAATCCAGGAGGTCACCGGCAGGAATCAGCGTGTCCTGGTGACCACGCTCACCAAGCGCATGGCGGAGGATCTAACCGAATATCTGCACGAGAACGGCGTGCGCGTGCGCTACCTGCATTCGGATATCGATACGGTCGAGCGCAGCGAGATCATCCGCGATCTGCGACTCGGCGAGTTTGATGTGCTCGTGGGTATCAACCTGCTGCGCGAGGGGCTGGATATTCCCGAGGTTGCGCTGGTGGGCATCCTGGACGCCGACAAGGAAGGCTTCCTGCGCGCCGAGCGCTCGCTGATCCAGACGATCGGACGCGCGGCCCGCAACGTGGACGGCCGCGCGGTGCTGTACGCAGACAACATCACCGGGTCCATGCGTCGGGCGATCGACGAGACCGAGCGCCGTCGTGCCAAGCAGATTGCCTTCAACGAAGAACACGGCATCACGCCGCAGACCATCAAGAAGGCGGTGGCCGATGTCATGCGCCACGGCTACGAGGAGTACAGCGAGGTCAAGGAGCGCAAGAAGGTGGCCGAAGTGGGCGCCGACTATGCGCGCATGACGCCCAATCAGCTCGCCAAGGAGATCGAAAAGCTCGAGAAGCAGATGTTCAAGCACGCCGAGAACCTGGAGTTCGAGCAGGCCGGCGAACTCCGGGATCGCATCTCCAAGATCCGCGAGCACGCCTTCGAACTGCCGGCGAAGGCGGGCTGATCGCGTCTCGGTAACGCGGGGCAGGGCGGTCAAAAAATTTACAACTAACGGTTGCCGCGCTCGCCGATAGCCGGTATCTTTGCGCCCTCATTAGGCGCGTAGCTCAGTTGGTTAGAGCGCTACCTTGACATGGTAGAGGTCACCAGTTCGAATCTGGTCGTGCCTACCATTCCATTAAAATACGAAAACTTACTCGATTGTCTATTATAAAACTCCAAAATGTATGGG
>MDSW01046409.1_pt1 | contig 10967 bp, 11 predicted proteins | sample 811171 | NCBI WGS metagenome assembly MDSW01 (sample SAMN05326641, study PRJNA326480) | marine metagenome | isolation source: seawater | place: Atlantic Ocean: North West | collected 2012 | reverse complement strand
TTATATTATTGTTTTTTCTACTCTTAATTTTATTACTGATTGATAATTTTTTATTTTTTAGAAAATATTTTATATTACTTTCAATAAGTTTAATATTAAAAAAATTTTTATATTTATTAATATTTTTATTATTCTTTTTTTGTGCGTTTTTTTTGGTATAAGTTTTGCTTTTGTTATTTTCGCTAAAGCATCCGCAAAAATCTATTTTACCTTCGTTATAAAGTTTACGATTATTATTATTTTTAAGGAAGTTATATGCCTTAAATAGATAGTTAAATTCTGTTGAGTTAAATTGTGATTTAGGATTAGTATCTGGGTGTAATTCTTTAACTTTTTTTCTGAATGCTTTTATTATTTCATCTAATTCTGCGCTATTACTTATATTCAATATTTCATAAGGGTTAACTGCCTGCATATATTTTACCTCCACAGCAGGATATTAGCTAAGTAAGGTTAAGGCTTGGTTAATTTGTATAATGAATTATAAAATTTATTTATTTAATTTTGTAATTTTCCAACTTCCATCAGCTTGTTTACAAGCAGAACTATATATTTCATTTTTATTACTGTTAAAATTTATTACTTGTTTAATTTCTTTACAATTTTTATTTCTATTTTTAAAGTTTTTCATTGATTTAACGTAACCACTATTACCGCTTTCAAGATTTTTCCATGAATATTTTTTTCCAATTTCTTCATCAGTAAGCACTTCTTTTGTTTTCTTAGAAATAAAATCCATATCAGATTCAGATATTTTTTTAGCCAAGTGTTCTCCTATTATTGAGCCAAGGATCGTTCCTGAAGCTATTGAAATATTTTTGCCAGTTCCTTTTCCTAATTTAGACCCAATAATTGTTCCACTTATTGCTCCAAAAACTTGGCCAATTCTTTTGCTATCTTGACTGTTAGCGCATGAAGTGAGAAAAGTTAGTATAATTAAATAAATGATAATAATTCTAATGTTCATTCTCAAATTATATACCAAAAAAATTTAAATTAAATTAATTTTATTAAAAATTATCTTTATTTTTTTTTTTGATTTTTATAAGGTGAAGTATTCCAAAACTTAGATAAAATTTGTGGTCTCATTATGTCGTTCAAAATTTTTGATAATCCAATTGAAATGGTTAAATCATGGTTAAAAGAAGCCGAGTCTCAAGAAATTTCTGATTTTAATGCTGCTGCTTTATCAACTTTATCTATTGATGGTAAACCTCAAGTTAGAATAGTATTAATTAAATCTTTCGACCAAGAAGGAGCAACATTTTTTACAAACCTTGAGAGCCAGAAGGGCAAAGCTCTATTATATAATAACTTTGCTTCTATATGTTTTCATTGGAAGTCAATAAAAAAACAGATTAGAATTCAAGGTAAAGTTGAGTTAATTTCTGACGAATTAGCTGATAATTATTTTGAAACAAGATCTAGGTCTAGTCAAATAGGAGCATGGTCTTCCTTGCAATCAAGAAAGCTCGAAAACCGGCAGATCTTGCTTGAAAAAGTAAAATCTATAGAAGAAAAATTTAAAGATAGAAAAGTCACAAGACCTTCTTTTTGGTCAGGGTTTTGTATGTCGCCAGATTCAATAGAATTTTGGAAAGAAGGAGATTCTCGCCTTCACGAAAGAGTTGAGTATATTAGAGATGGTAAAAATTGGAATCGTTATCTTTTATACCCATAATGTGAGGTAAGAAATGGTTACCTTAAAAGATAATTCAAATACTGAAACTAATATCTCAAATAATGAAAGGTCTCGTATTTTACGAAATGTTACTTATGCTGCAGTTTTTGTAGCAATTTTTTTGGTATCTATAAAGTTTTTTGCATGGTCAATTACTGATTCTGTTTCTATTCTTTCTAGTTTAGTTGACTCTATTTTCGATGCGTTGGCATCTATATTTAATTTATTAGCTGTACGACATGCTCTAGTTCCAGCTGATAAAAATCATAGATTTGGACATGGAAAAGCTGAAGCTTTGTCTGGCCTAGCTCAATCAACATTTATTTTTGGTTCAGTTATTTTTTTATTAATTGAAGTCGCTAGGAGGTTTTTTTTACCTAAGAGTATTGATAATAGTTTTGAGGGTGTAATAATTATATCTATTTCTCTATTAGTTACTATTGTATTGGTTGTATATCAAAGAAAAATAATCAGAAAGACTAACTCAAAAGCCATAAAAGCAGATTCTTTACATTATTTTAGCGATGTTCTTTTAAATAGTGGTGTAATAATTTCTCTTATATTAACTTCATATTTTGGTTTGGGCTTTATAGACCCATTAGTTGCCTTATTTATATCTTTATATATTCTTTTGGTGTCATATAAGATTTTTATCTCCTCAATTGATGAGCTTATGGATAAGGAATTTACTGAGAAAGATAGGCAGAGAATTATTAAGATTGTTCTCAAACACACCCTTGTTAAAGACATTCATGATTTAAGAACTCGTAAATCTGGATTCAATAGTTTTATACAGTTTCATCTAGATTTACCTTCAAATATATCTTTATTGAAGGCTCACGAAATTTCTGATGAAGTTGAACAAGATTTGTTATATTATTTCCCTGAATCAGAAATAATAATTCATCAAGACCCTGAGGGTATTGATGATCAAAGAGATTTTTTTGAGGTCTAAAATGCTTGGGTTAATGCAAAATAAGCAGTTATTAGTATCTTCCATTATTGACTTTGCTGACAAAAATTATGGAGATGTTGAAATAATTTCAATGATACATAAAACGGAAAAACATGTTTATAATTATTCATCAGCAACTAACAGAATAAAAAAACTAATTTCTGCTTTAAAAAATATTGGTTTAAAAAAAGGCGATAGGGTGGCAACATTAGCCTGGAACGACCATAGGCATTTTGAGCTATACTATGCTATATCAAGTATGGGGGCAGTTCTGCATACTATTAACCCAAGGTTATTTGAAGAGCAAATAATATATATTGCTAATCATGCTGAGGATAAAGTTCTTTTCTTTGATGAATCATTTGCTAAATTAGTGAGCAATATATCAAAAAAACTTAATACTATAAGTCATTATGTAATTATGCAGTCTCAAAAATCTCCTTTGGGAGTAAAACTAGATAATCTGTCATCTTTTGAAAATTTAATTGATTGTAAGAATGTTGATTTTGATTGGCCAAAGTTTAAAGAGGAAGATGCTTGCTCTTTATGCTATACATCTGGAACGACTGGAAATCCTAAGGGTGTGTTATATTCACATAAATCTACACTTCTCCATGCTTGGGCTACAGCTATGCCGGATACATTAGGAATATCATCTTCATCAGTTGTTATGCCTGTAGTCCCAATGTTTCATGCTAACGCATGGGGTTTAGTTTATGCTGCGCCTATGACAGGTGCAAAATTAGTTTTGCCGGGTTCAGAAATGGATGGAGAAAGTATTTACAAAATAATAAATGATGAAAGTGTAACCATATCAGCTGGTGTTCCAACTGTCTGGTTAATGCTTCTTAATTATTTAGAAGATAACAAAGGTAGTATAGACTCTGTAGAAAATCTTGTAATAGGAGGATCAGCAGCACCAAAATCAATGATAAAAGATTTCATTGAAAAGTATGATGTAAAAGTTCTGCATGCTTGGGGAATGACGGAAATGAGTCCTTTAGGTACCGTCAGTAGATTACTTCCTAAACATACTGACCTTTCATATGAAAAAAAGTTAGAACTAAGTTCAAAACAAGGTAGGGCTATTTTTGGCGTTGAGATGAAGATCACGGATGATAATGGAAAGTCAATGCCAAGAGATGGAAAATCATTTGGTAATTTAAAAGTCAGAGGCCCTTGGATTACTGAAAGATATTATAAAGAAAAGAAAGCAATTGTTGATGAGAACGGCTGGTTTAATACTGGGGATGTAGCAACTATTGATAAAGATGGCTTTATGCAAATAACTGATAGGTCAAAAGATGTTATTAAGTCAGGCGGTGAATGGATAAGCTCAATAGATTTAGAAAATATTGCCGTGGGACACGAAAATATATTAGAAGCTTGTGTGATTGGTATTGAAGATTTAAAATGGGATGAGAGGCCGTTATTACTTGTTATTAAAGATAATAAAAGCAACATCACAAAAAAAGAAGTACTAGATTTTTTTATTGGTAAAGTCGCTAAGTGGTGGATACCAGATGATGTTGTATTCGTTGATGAACTGCCTCATACAGCTACTGGGAAATTATTAAAGTCAAAATTACGAGAAGAGTTTAAAAACTATAAAATCAAAAGTTAAGCAATTCTAAATTTCGAGTTAAGAGTGATTTTTTTTTCGGAGTTGACTTTTCCTTTTTCAACTAAAAAAATTAAATGTGCAAGAATAGATAGGGAAGCTGCTGGGTATAAAGCTGGATCTTTATCTTTGTATAATTCCTCAACTATTTCGTTAATATTTTCTTTCCTTTTAAGAGTCTCTAGTATTTGTTTCTCCCTAAGCATTCTATGCCTAATTATTGAATTAATAAAATCAGCTACATTTTCTATTGATGGACCATGAGTTGGCCAACAAATATCATAAGAATATTTTAGGAGTTTATTTAGACTTTGTAAATAATCAGACATACTACCATCCGGCGGAGCTATAACTGTAGTAGACCATCCCATTAAGTGATCCCCACTAAATAGCGCTCTTTCTTCAATTAGTTCATAACAAACATGATTTGATGTATGTCCCGGTGTATGTATAGCTTTAATTGTCCAGTTTTCTCCTTTAAATATTTCATTATCTTTTATTTTAATAGTGGGTGAAAACTCATAGTCTATACCCTCCTCTACAAAAGATAGGTCTTTACTTAAGTTTTGCGGGTGTTGCCCGAATCCATAAATTGGGGCTTTAGTTAGTTTGTGAAGTATCTGAGCAGCGGGTGAATGATCTTTATGAGTATGAGTTACAAAAATATGTGTTATTTTTTCTTTATTTAATTCTTTAAGTATAGCATCTATATGCAAATTATCATTTGGGCCTGGATCAATGATTGCAACATTTCCATTTCCAATAATATATGTTCCAGTGCCATATAATGTGAAATTAGAGGGGTTGTTAGCAATTATTCTTCTAACTTTTTTACTTATATTTTTTGATATTCCATACTCAAAATCCATACTTACAGAAAAACCTGGATGAAATTTATTTTTTTTATGATTTTCCATTATTTAAAACCATATTTAATTAACCAAGTCAAAGAATGATATGTATTTGGTTTTGGGTTGTATTCTGCTCCAACCCATTTATCATAACTTAATTGTTTTAAAGTTTCAAATATTTCTTCAAAGTTTATTTTCCCTGTACCAGGTTGGTTTCGTCCAGGATGATCAGCAAATTGGATGTGACCTATATAGGAAAAATAATTTTTTATAGTTCTAATAATATCCTCACCCATTCTTTGCATATGATAGATATCAAATAAAACCTTCACATTTTTCAATTGAGATTTTTTAATAACTTCTATAGCCTCTAAAGTTGTATTAATTAAATAATTAGGTCTGTCAAATATATTTATGGGTTCTATAAGAATCATACTATCAGTATTTTCAAATCTTTGTGCAGCGTAAGATAAATTTTTTATAAATATATTTTTTGCTAATAGTTTACTTGAATATTTCAATGGGCTTCCTGATAACATATTTACGCCATAAGGCTTTAGAGCCTCAGTATACATTTTAGCCTCAGCTACTGAAGCTCTGAAATGTGCCTCTCTTTCTGAAATAGATGCAATACCAGGGCCACCATAAGAAAAGTCCCCAGCAGGAAAATTGAAAATTGAAATTTTCATTTGTGTTTTTTCTATAACTTTTATAAGCTCTTCGATAGGAATATCATATGGAAAATGAAGTTCAAAAGCAGTAAAACCATTATCACTTGCAGCTTTAATCCTATCGAGTATTGGTAACTCAGTAAATAATAAAGAAATGTTTGCAGAAACTTTTAACATGATAATTAAATATTAGACAAAATAAAAATTAATTTATAGCATAAATAAAGGTAAGATGGTCTAAATGAATAATGAAAGTGAAATTTTTTGGAGAAAACCTAGGGAGGTTTTTAGAGAATATTTTGATGGAATATTTGGCCAGTTGCACTATAGACGTGCAGGAAAAGACCTAGGTACTAAATCCCCAATTATTTTACTTCACCAAAGCCCCTCTAACAGTAGGCCGTTTGAAGGGTTAATGCATAAATTATGTTCTGATAGGTTGATCCTAGCTATTGATACTCCAGGTTTTGGAGACTCAGATGTTCCAGTTTCGCCTCCTAACATTTCTGATTATGCATTTTCAATTATAGAGTTAATAAATTACTTAAACTTTGATTCTGTAGATCTTTTTGGTGATCATACTGGTGCTAAAATTGCTGTCGAAATTATAATACAAATACCTCAAAAGGTAGGCAGCGCCGTTTTTAATTCATGTCCAGTTTATTCAAAGGAGCAAATGAAAAAAATGATGCTTCATCTTGAGGATGAGAAACCAAAAGAAATCATTCCTGAGGATGGAAGCCATTTTGTTGAAAGGTGGAAGTCTCTTCAGAAATGGTATCTAAATGCTCCCTTGGAATTGATTAATAGAGATTTTATTGAAATGCAAAGACCATTAGATATGGGTTGGTATGGTCATAATGCTGCTTTTGCAGTTAATCATGCAGACAATTTGCCAAAAATTAACCATCCATTATTAGTGCTATGCCCTAATGATATGCTTTGGGATGCTACAAAGGCATCATCAAAATTTCTTGTAAACGGGAAAATAATGGAGTTACCTGATTTTGGTATGGGTTCTCTGTCAGTAGAAACTGAAATGTATAGTAATATTTTAAAAGAATTTTATGATAAACAGAAAAAACAAATAATAAATAGTTCCTCATTAAATATTTATGAGCCTAGTTTTGAAAGAGTAAACAAAAAGATTAAAAAAACCTTTATAAATACTGATGGAATTCAATTGCATGCAAGAGTTTCAGGCGTATCTAATAGTAATAATAGACCTATTTTATGTTTGCATATGAGTCCTTTTTCATCAAGAAATTTTGAAAATTTATTATTGGAGTTAGGAAAGGATCGATTGGCAGTTGCCATGGATATTCCGGGTTTTGGAGAAACTGATCCAACACATGAAGAGCCAACTATCGAGCATCTAGCAAAAATAATTATAAACTCAATGATAAAAATATCAAATCATACTCCTTTTGATATATTAGGCGATCATACTGGTGCAGTGATAGCTATGCACATTGCTGCATTCAACAAAAATCTAGTTAATAGTCTAATCTTAAATGGTATTCCATGTTTTGATAAACAAGAGAGAGCAGACAGATATCAGAATGCAAATTATAATCAGCCACAACCTGATGGTTCACATTTATTGAAAAGATGGAAATCAGTCAGAATGCTTAGCGGCACTCAAGCTAGTGATAAGGTTGTGGAAAGAAACTTTATTGAAGCTCTTAGAGGTGGGCCATTTGCGCATTGGGGGCATAAGGCTGTTTTTTCATATAAATTGATTGAAATTCTTGACCATATTAAACAACCTACATTAATTCTAAAGCCAAGAGATGGTCTTCAAGATAGAACTGATAAATACTCTTCAAAAATAAATAATGCAATAGTAAAAGATTTACCTAATGAAGACTATGGTTTTTTAGAATATAAATCAAAAGAATTTGCATCAGAAATACTTTCCTTTCTAGAAAAAAAATAAAAATAATTTAAATTTATGAACAAATTTTCATCAAGTAACTTGGGCATATTATATATGCTCATAGCAACTTTAACGTTTACAGTAATGCAAGTATTTGTAAGGCTGGTTTCAGAGGAAATTCATCCAATTCAAATTGCCTTTTTTAGAAATTTTTTTGGTCTTCTTGTTGTGGTGCCATTATTATTTAGATATGGGCTTTCAATCCTTAAAACAGATAAGCTTAACTGGCATTTTTATAGGAGTATTTTGCAAACATGCGGAATGCTATTCTTCTTTACTGCTTTAACTTTATCGCCACTAGCCCAGAATGTTGCTTTATCTTTTACAGCTCCATTGTTTACAGTTTTTTTAGCGATTATCTTACTAGGAGAAAAGTCTGAAATTAGAAGGTGGGTTGCATTGGGTGTAGGTTTTTTTGGTGCTTGGGTTGTAATTAGGCCTGGGTTTTCTGAAGTAAATTTGGGATCAATCTTCGTTATTTGCTCTTCTGTTGTTTGGGCTGGATCAATGACAATAATTAAATTTTTATCAAAAACAGAGTCCTCAGTGACTTTGACTGTTTACATGGGTTTGTTTATGGCGCCTATTTCCCTAATACCTGCTCTTTTCTTTTGGAGTTGGCCAGGTTTAGAAGATTTATTTTATCTTTTTTTAGTAGGTTTTTTTGGAGCTACAGGTCATTTAGCTCTGGCTAGTGCTTTTAAATCTGGCGATACAGGAGCAGTATTACCGCTTGATTTTCTGAGACTAATTTGGGCTTCTATTTTAGGTTTTATTATCTTTTCGGAAGTTCCAGATAGTTGGACTTGGGTAGGTGGAATAATAATTTTTTCTTCTGCAACTTATATTGCGCTAAGAGAATTAAAAATAAAAAAATAGAATTAAATTTTTTAACCAGAAAAATTATCTTTTAGGTTTCTTGTTTCGGCAAATATATCAACAAGAGGAGAACCAACTAAAGATAGATTTTTTTGTATTTCTTTACTGTCAGGTCTTAGAAAAGGGTTAGTATCTAATTCTTCTGCTAGTGTGAAAGGAACAGTTGAGATACCTTTTTTTCTTTTTTCTATAACCTTTTTCATTCTAAATTTTAATTTTTCATTATTTGGTTCAATAGTTAAGGCAAAATTGCCATTTGCCAAAGTATATTCGTGAGCGCAGTAAATTTTTGTTTTTTTTGGAAGAAGAGCTATCTTTGTTAATGAATTCCACATTTGTTCCATTGTGCCCTCAAATACTCTTCCGCATCCAAGAGCAAAAAGTGTATCTCCACAAAATAATACTTCTGAAGTTGGAAAGTAAAATGCTATATGACCTCTGGTGTGTCCTGGAACGTCAATTACTCTTACTTTTTCATTTCCGAATTCAAATTCATCTTGGTCTTTAAGCAAAATATCAATTCCTGGTATTCTTTTATAATCAGCTTTTGGGCCGATAATTTTACAATTAAAGATTTTTTTTAATTCTAAATTTGCTCCAGTATGATCACTATGATGATGTGTATTAAAAATATGAGTTAGTTGCCAATTATTTTTTTTTAACTCACTAATTACTGGCTCTGATATAGCTGGATCTACTACAGCGGTAAATTTTTCAGATAGATTTACTAACCAAATATAGTTATCATTAAGAACAGGTATTTGTTTAATTGATATCATATTCATTTATATATATTGTATTAATTTAATATTCTAGAAAATAATTTTAAATATTTATTCTATTTTACTATTAAATATTATGATTTTAATAAAATTAATTTAATTATGAGATTTCTTGATAAAATATTTGATCTTTCTGTTATTTTTTCCTTTGATTCTTATGGTTTTAGGCGTCATCAAAAATATTTTGATAATGAAGATTTATCAAAGTCTATTTCTGATAAAATTTGTATTGTCACCGGAGCAAATAATGGTATCGGTTTTTATATGGCTGAGAAATTAGCAAGTAGTGGTGCAAAGGTTTTTATGATATGTAGAAATAAAACTAAGGGTGAAATTGCATTAAATAGACTTAAATCAAAAGGTTTTGATGTTGTCCTTAAAATTGTTGATATTTCAGATTCAAAATCTATTGGAAACTTTATTAGCAATTTTAGTGAAAAAAAAGTAGATATTCTTATTCATAACGCAGGTCTAATACCTCATGAGAGGTTCCTTACAAAAGATGGTTTAGAATTAGCGTTTGCAACACATATAATTGGCCCTCATTTAATTACTAAATTACTTACTCCTAAACTCAAAGGAAGTCGAATCATATGGGTTACAAGTGGAGGTATGTATTTGATAAAATTTTCTTTTACTAAATCTATGAGTAAATTTGGGAAATATAGTGGGTTATCATCATATGCCCAAACAAAAAGAGGCCAAGTTATTTTGTCAGAAATGTGGTCAGAGAAGCTCAAGAAAGATAATGTTTTAGTTTCATCTATGCACCCTGGGTGGGTAAAAACTCCTGGAATTAAAGAATCACTTCCTTTATTTAGTAAATTTTTGAGTGGGAGGTTAAGGTCCTTATCAGAAGGGGCGGATACTATTCATTGGTTAGCAGTTTCAAATAATAAAGAGATTAATGGAGGAGAATTGTGGTTCGATAGAAAAAAAAGGAATAAATATCTTTGGTTGACCAAAGAGCGAAGGGAAGAAAGAGACGCTCTTTGGAATTTTTGTGAAAATTTTTTGAAAAAATTTTAATTTGGTTTTTTATAAGCTGAAGCTGATGCAAGCTCGTTAGCTTTTTTCATCCCCTTTGTAAAATCATCATCACTAATTAAAGGATATGTTTTCCAGTCATCAATCGCACCTGATGATACAACTGTCAATATAACTGCAGTATACTGATCCATAGACTCTGCTTCAGCCATCAAGACAACATCCCAATCACCAAGACAAAAATCAATACTGTGAACTTTTACTCCAGATCCTTCAAAAACTGCAGAAACAGCTTTTGCCCTACTCATTGGGTTTTCAACCATTCCTTTTAAGGCTTCTGAGGAATATTTTGCGAGTGTTAACATTTTCATGGTTTTTTCCTTTCTTATAAATTCTATTTTCGAGCATCACTATTTAGGTAAATGAGATATATTTTCAAGCATTTTATTTTTTATAAACTGATATTAGTGATTTGAAGCCTGCATTAAGCTCTTTAAGCTCATTATTCATTTTTTTATTATTGGAATTTTTTTTAGCTGATTTTTTTTTATTATTTTTCTTTTTTGTTTTAGTTTTTTTTCCTGAGCTTATTTTCTTTTTT
>MDSW01009725.1_pt1 | contig 10967 bp, 10 predicted proteins | sample 811171 | NCBI WGS metagenome assembly MDSW01 (sample SAMN05326641, study PRJNA326480) | marine metagenome | isolation source: seawater | place: Atlantic Ocean: North West | collected 2012 | reverse complement strand
GGGATGAAAAACGTGCTATTGTAAAAATGGATTCAGTTTTGGCAAAAATTACAGAAATAAAAGAAATTTAATTTGATTTTTTAAATTATATCTAGAATGTTGTTAAGACTAATACTTAATCATAAAGGGTTTTTTGATAATCTTGTATGATATTTGTTACATCATTTTGATCAAATGGCTTATCGGGTGAGTACCAAATTTGACGATTATCTAAAATTTCATAATCCATATCCAATGAGGAATTAAAAATACTTCTAAAGATATTGACAGGACCATTTATCTCAATTTCATTTTCATTAGGCGAGTAAACTGCCAATATAATATTAAATCCACGAATATAATCTTCAGGTACAGGATTATTCCAATTAATATAATGACGATACCCATGATCTGACATAAGAATTATAATAGCATCAGGAGATCTTTCTTGAATTCCATCAATAATTTTTATCATTTTTTTATTTACAAATTTTAGCTGTTCTAAATATGCATTCTTATCTCCATCATCACTTACAGAAACTGAATTTCCTATTGAATCATAAATAAACGGTGAATGAGGAATTCTTAAATGTGCTACAATAAAATTTGGGTCTTCACTATTTTGGAAGTTTTTTAGCATTTCAAATGAACATTCTAATTTATCCCTAATCACTTCTTCAAATATAAGATCTTGTAAACTAACTATTGGAACATATACTAATGCAAAATTCTTTCTTATATCTGGGTTAATATCAAAAATATTAGAACATAGTCTTTCATCAGCTAATGTTGTAGTTGCAGTTCTTCCCACTGCGCCATCTAAAGTTATAATTTTATAATTATTTGCTTTTAGGATTTTCATTGCATTATTTTTATTAATCATGTTTTCAACCACATTGATATTCTTCGAATCTTTTCCAAGCTGTTCAGGTATGAAATCAAAATACATCATATTCATTATTGATGGAAGTGATAAACTAGTATTTGGATAATTACTAAAACTATTTTCAACTACAGAGAACTTGCGTTTTTCTAATTCCATTCTAAATTCATCATTTTCATAATTAAAATCATGTTTTAATTGCAAAAATCCAGCATATTCATCTAGGAGTATTAAATAGATATCCGGTTTGTTTTCTATATCGCTGATTTGAATTGGAACATTAGAAAATTCTAATGATGATTCATCATCAGATGTCATAATAGTGAAAGCACCAATGTTAAATATCAAAAAACCAATCATCGTCATCGAGATTACGTTAGCAATAGAAGTTTTATCATCTAATGTCTTTGTTCTAATAAAATAAATAATTCCTAATACGCTAATAACCAACAAAATAATTACCAGAACTTGTTGTTCCAGTGAAGATGTAACTGATTCATTAGGGTTTTCAGAAAGAAATAAACTAATGTTCCCCAAATTTACTAAACACATTATTAACAAAGAGACAATTAATCCAGATCTTTTACTTCCGACGAATCTCTGCAAGATTATCCAAAAAACAAATGTAATTGATATTGACAAAAATAATGGAAAAACCACATCTTCAAATAACAATTCATGTATATTCATTTGGTAAAAAAACATTAGAGGGAATAATGAAAAAAGAAATGTATGAATTGGAAATTTGAATATTCCATCTAGCAAACGTATTATCATCAAAATCTGATTTTAAACCACATTAATTAATTATTCAAGAAAAATTCATATAAACTACAGAAGTGTCTCTCAAATATGCTAGATAATTATTATTTGTACATTGATCCTGGAGTTGGTAGTGCAATAGTTGTTATGATTTTGAGTGCAGTAGCGGGCGTGGGTATGTTTTTGAAAACTAGATGGGCTAAATTAAAATATAAAATGAAAAACGAAGAATGATTTAAAAATTGGTGGCTGTAACAAACATTCGGAACGTAGTCAAAAAATTGTGTAATATTAATTAGTATTAGTTCAAATTATTAATTAATGAAATTTTCATTGGGTGAGGAATGGAATGAACTTAAAAAATTTGAGAATTTACCAATAGATGATAAAAAAATTGTGTTTTATTCTGAGAATGAAAATTCAATGCTAATTTTTGAATCTTTAATTGAAAAACTAGTTTCTGAATATAATTTAAATATCTGCTATGTCACATCGAGTAAAAATGAATCAATTCTAATGAGAACAAAGAATCATGTTAATACATTTTACATTGGTGATGGGATGGTTAGAACAAAATTTTTTCTAAATCTTAAAGCCAAAGTTATGATTATGACAATGCCTGATCTGGAAACCTTTCATATTAAGCGTTCAAAGATATTCCCTGTGCATTATGTTTACATGTTTCATTCAATGGTGAGTACTCATTTGGTATATCATAAAACTGCATTTCATAATTTTGACACAATCTTATGTGTAGGAGACTATCAGATACAGGAAATTAGGAATACAGAAAAATTATACAATCTAAAATCCAAGAATCTGATCAAATTTGGATATTCTCATCTAGATAATTTGATGGAAATGCATCACCAAGAACAGTCAAAATCTCACCTAAACAAGAAAAAATATACAGTATTAATGGCTCCCTCATGGGGTAGTGATGGAATATTTGAAACTTTGTCAGAGAATATTATTGAAATACTGTTAAAAAATGATTACAAAGTTATCTTTCGTCCACATCCCATGTCTCAGAAACATTCAAAAAAGAAAATTGAAAAAATCTCTAAAAAATTTTTTCAAAACAATGATTTCTCTTTAGAAACTAATATTCCAAACTTTGGATCATTTTTGTCATCTGACATTATGATAACTGATTGGTCTGGTTCTGCTCTTGAATTCTCTTTTGCGTTTGAAAAACCTGTTATCTTTATTGATGTCCCAAAAAAAATTAATAATCCTGAATTTGAGAAAATTTCCTTCACACCTATAGAAATTAGTATTAGGGAAAAAATTGGGAAAATTATTATGCCTAAGGACTTAGATTCTCTTCCAAAGGAAATTCAATTGTTGATATCTAGACGAAATGAATTTGAACATCAAATAGCGCAAATTAGAAATAAAATGATCTTTAACATAAAGGAATCAAAAAAACATGGAGCTGAAGCAATAATCGGATTATTAAATGATAAATCAATTTCTTAGTAGTTCAAAATTTAAAATATTCAAAAAAGTCATAAACATATACAAATATAAAAATACAAATGAAAGCAATTATTCTTGCAGCGGGATTAGGTTCTAGGCTGGGTAAATTTGGAGAAAATATTCCAAAAGGACTCATAATTATAAATGGAAAAACCTTGATTCAAAGACAAATTGAGATTTTTCATAATTGTGGGATTAATGATATTACAGTTATCACAGGACATAACAACGAACTGATAAATTATCCTGATATCACTTACATCAAGAACAAAAACTATGCAAATACAAACATGAATGAAAGTTTTTTTTGTGCTAGAGAAAAATTTAATGATTCAGTAATTGTTTCATATTCTGATATTGTATATGATCAGAAAATAATTGAGCAAATTTTAAAATTTGACCATGATTTTTCAGTAGGAGTTAGATTAGATTGGAAATCAAGTTATGAGAATAGAACACAACATCCTTTATCAGAAGCAGAAAATGTCTTAATAGAAAATTCAAAGATCATTAATATTGGAAAAAATATCTCCTTTTGTTCTAAAAATCAAGAAATTGGTGAATTTTTAGGTATAATAAAATTCTCAAAAAAAGGTATAACTGAATTATTAGAAACTTATTTAGAACTTAAAAAAAATCATAAAGGAAAATTTCATAATTCTAATTCACTACAAGAAGCGTATCTAACAGATATGTTACACGAAATCATAGACTCCGGAAAAGTTTTACATCCAGTTCTGTTAAATAATTTTTGGTTTGAGATAGATACTGTAGAAGATTTAGAACGAGCTAAAAATTCACTTAAAACTTAATCAATTATTGCCTTTTGGGTCAAACCACTGCATAGATTCATCAACAGCTCTTTTAACATTTTCTCTTCCAATAATAGATAATTCTCTTTGTGAATCTCCTACACTCTTTCCTCCCACTCTTAAAACTAGTAATTTTCCATCCCCACGAAAATTATGACTAATAAATGGTTTAACATAAACTGAATCGCCTGGATGTATAATCTCGGTATACTGTTTATTACCAAATGACCAATTTATGGAAATATTACTATCACTTGTATTGTATACGTATTGATGTAATCCCACTTTTATATCAAAAACAGATTGATCATTATCAGATTGTACTTTAATCTCAAAGGGTTTTGTATATGTAAGTGTCTTTGAATTAGCTAATTCAGTAAGTTCATACCTGTTATCATCTTCAGGATAACACCATTTTTTACAATCTTTATGAAACTTGACTATAACTTTATTCTCTACTTGATCATTAGGAATCAAATCTCTTATGTTCACATTTAATGCATTTGCAATACTTGCTATTTCTAAACTTGTTGGTTCAATTTCACTAGATTCAAATTTCTTAAGACCATCTTTATCAATTCCTGTTCTGATTGCTAATTCATCAATTCCAATGCTAGACATATCTCTATGAAATTTCAAAAGAGATGAAATAACTTTTTTATTTGATGAAAAATCTAATGCATATTCTTTTCCAAGCTCTGAAGATATAGCTGATAATTCTTGTTTTACATCTCCCAATATTTTATTCCCAAACGTTAATGCTAGAATCAAACCATTTTGTTTGGCTCCTGCTCTTGTTGCAAAAGTATGAGGGGTAAAAGGTGTGATGTACATTGAATCGCCTGTATTCATAATTGCAACTTGTTTTTCCCCTTCCGAGTCTCTAAAGTAAAAATTCACTTCTCCAATAAAATATGTAAATTGATGCATAAAGTGACCATGATTCCATTGGATTTCCGAATTATCTGGATCATTATCAGTCACATGACATAACTCCATAATCCATTCTGGTCTAAATGGTGCTAATCTGCTAGATACAGTATCTCTATATTCATAATATGGTCTATTTGCACGTTCCATTATTCTGCTAGATCTTTCTGATTCTTCAGATCTCATAATTTTTACTCCTGTGACACAGTCATCAATAATTATGTAAAAATCCCGTTCATTTACTGGCCATATTTTTACTGCTTGTTTAACCACGCTCTTAGGTAATTCTATCTCTCCTGAAATTATACCTCTAATAGTATCTGAACTCACTCCTAATTCTCTTGCTGCATCTTCGGGTCTTCTTTTAATATCATTTAATATTCCTAAAAAATTACTTCCAATTCTTTTATTTTCTTTACTACCCTCAATTGTATTCTCTAATGACTCCATTACAACATAATCATACATCTTGACATAAATGAGTTATGATAAACCTCAGATATATGCTAGACTTATCTAAATATCCATACCCGAAGTGATAGATTCTAACAACGTTACGATATCTTCTTTTTTAACTAGTCTTGGATTATTATCCAAGTGTTTTCTATCTGTTAAAATTAATTCAGTTGCATCTTTTGTATTTAATTTTAATTTAATTCTTTTAAAATCTAATTTTTTAATAATTTTTTTAAATCTTTTGTAAAAAATTGAATTATTATATCTATGAGATGCCATAGTAGTAAATGCTAGTGCATGTCCATGTGATATTCCTTCATTAGAAAAGACATATGATAGTGCATGTCCTAATGTGGTTGAACAATTACCAAAACCTAGTCCAGATATTAATGAACCAAATACGATATCTTCTTTTTTACCTGTTTCAATTCCTCTTTCAAGATAATCAAAAGCACTTTTACATAAAAACCGCGTATATTCATTTCCTAATTTACTATCATATCCTTCACTACATTGAGCAAGAGCATCTACAAATGAATTCTTAAAAACATCTTTTGGAGTGTTGTCTATAAAATTTGAATCAATAATTGCAATGTCTGCAAATAGTTTATCGTCATGAAAACTTTGTTTTTTATTATTTACTTTTAATACTGATATTCGTGTTACTTCACTACCACTACCAAATGTAGTTGGAATCAATATTTTTTGTTTATCCATCTTGTATGCACAATATTTTGCAACATCCAAAACACTACCTCCGCCCATACCAATAATTTTTGAGATCTTAGATCCTGAGAATTCAGTAATGATTTGTTCTGTTGTTTCAATTGAAGGATTATTTTCAACATTTCTGAATATAGAATAATTCTTTAATTTGATATAATCTAACCATCCTCTACTTTCGGCCCCTTTTGATGTAATTAGTAAGCAATTTTCTGGAAAACTACTTTCGGGGACTGCATTTCTTCCAATAACAATTTTTGAAGGTTGTTTAATTGTAAACATAAAATGTTAATGTAAAGTAAAAATTAATAGTTAACTTATCATCAAAAAATATCATGAAGTCTAATCCTGATAAATTAAGAGATCTTATGCAATCTAAAAAAATTATCAAGGTTGGTGGAGCGTTTGATGCAATGTCTGCAAAACTTGTTGAGAATAGTGGTTTTGATGCAATATGGGCTGGTAGTTTTTCTATATCTGCAATTAATGCTGTTCCAGATTCAAGTATTCTTACAATGACTGAATTCTTTGATGCAGCTTCAAAAATGGCTTATGCGTGCAATATTCCTGTGATAGCAGATTGTGACACTGGATATGGGGGTCCTGACAACGTAAGACATTTAGTAAAAAAATATGAAAATGCAGGAATTGCAGGTATAAGTATAGAAGACAAGGTCTTTCCCAAACAAAACAGTCTACTTGAAAATGCATCCCATGAACTTTTACCTGAAAAAGATTTTGTAGGAAAAATTATTGCTGCAACTGAAAGTAAAGAGAATAAGAATTTTCTTATAATTGCACGAGTTGAAGCATTAATTTCTGGGATGGGAATGGATGAAGCGCTCAAACGTGCATCAGCCTATGAAAAAGCTGGTGCTGATGCAATTCTAATTCATTCCAAGCAAAATACGCCTGATGAAATCTTTGAATTCACAGATCTGTGGCATGGAAAAATACCTGTAGTAGTAGTTCCCACCACATATGATACTGTTAAAATTAATGATTTGCTTTCTCATAAAATAAAATTTGTCATATATGCAAATCAAACTTTAAGAGCATCACATGCCTCAATGTTAGAATTACTCTCAAAATTAATTAATGCTGAGAGTATTAATGAAGTTAATAACATGATGTCTAGCATGAATGATATATTCAAATTACAAGATACGTATGATGCCAAAATCATGGATGAAAAATTAATTGAAAAATCTAAACAATTAGGTTACTAAATTGGATGAAAAAACACAAAGAGAAATCTTTCTATATCTTAAAAAAAATAAAATAGAAAATTTTGTTGGAGTACCTGATTCAACACTCAAACATTTCATAGACGAAGGGTTGAACCATAAAAAAATTCTAATCGCAAATAGAGAGGAAGAAGCAATAGGAATTGGAACTGGAATGATTCTTGCAGGTAGTTCTACTCTAATGTTTATGCAAAATGCAGGATTTGCTAATTCTATTAGTACAATTACATCACTTGTTCAATTATATGAAATACCGATGCTTTTTTTAATTGGTTGGAGAGGATATTTGAAAAATGATGCGCCTGAACATGAAAAAATTGGGCATATTCAACCAAAATTATTAAAAAATTTAGATCTTGAAAATAAAGTTCTAACAGATAAAACATGGAAAAAAAATTGCAACTGGGCATTATCAAAAATTAAAAAAAATATCCCTGTTGCCTTGATAATTCGGAGGGAATTCCTTGATTAGAAGAGATGCTGTGAATATGATATGTAGTCATATTCAAAATGATGTCATTGTATCAGCAAATGGATTCATTAGTAGAGATCTATACTCAAGTTTAGAAAAAAACACAAATTTTTACATGATAGGCTCTATGGGGCTCGCATCATCAATAGCATTAGGAATTGCATTAAAAAAACCTAAAAAAAGAATTTTTGTTTTTGATGGAGATGGAAACATCTTAATGAATTTAGGATCTCTAGTCACAATTGGTGCAACACAACCAAAGAATCTTGTTCATATAATTTTTGATAATAAAATTCATGAATCAACTGGAGGTCAACCCACACAATCAAATAAAATTAATATCTCAAAAATTGCTAAAATTGTTAATTATACCATCTTCTCAGTAAATACAGTAAAATCACTTGAAACTGTTTTGAATAAAATTCAGAAATTAAAAGGTCCAATTCTCATACATGTATTAATTAAAAAGAGTAATGAAAAAAGTTCTCGTGTAGATATTAGCCCCAAGATAATTAAACGTCGATTTATGAAGGCATTGAATAATTAAAAAAGATCATCACGGTGATAATTTCTCATTTCACCATAAAATGGAGGACTGTCAGATTCTAATTTTCGTATAGCAGTACATAAGATTCTATTAAGTAATTCATCACTAAAGCAAGCATCGGATTTTGTAGTAGATGATATTTTTACATCAGACATAACTGCATTCTTAGAATAAGAAAGTAATAGATTGGCACCAGACAAATCTGCAGATGAGAGATTGGTAGATATCAGATCAGATTGTTTAAGATTAGCTCCAGATAGATCTGCATTAGATAGATTTGCATAGGATAACTCAGCCTGGCGAAGATCAGCATTTTTTAGATTAGCGTTGATTAATGTGGAATCACGAAGGAATGCACGAGATAAATCTGAATTTTCTAGATTTGCATTAGATAAATCCACTTTCCAGAAATCAACATTATGTAAATCTGTATTATTTATTTTTGCAAAAGAAAGATCTGCATTTTTAAAATATGCATAATCAAACTTTATTCCTTGTAGATTAGAATTAACTAATGTTGTATATCGAAGACTTGCACCAGTTAATTCAGAATTTCGTAAATTACTGTTTGTAAGATCTGCTTTTTCTAGATTTGCACCAATTAGTATACTATTTTCTAGATTTGCACCTCTTAACATTGCACCAGAGAGATCAGCACCCGATAGATTTTTACCAGAAAAATCTATGCCCTCCAGATATACGCCGTGGAGATTAATTCCAGTTAAATCATTTAGAGTTAGATCATATTCGTTAGATTTATGATAAAGATCAATTTCTTCTAATGGTGTATCAAAATCTGCAAATTCAAGATTAGTATTTTTTAGATTTGAAGAATTTAGTTTTGCACCTAATAGGAAGGCTCCATCCAAATTTGCATTAGTGAGATCAGCAGTAGTGAGATCAGCATTACGAAGATCAGCATTACGAAGATCAGCATTTGTAAAATTTACATCTAATAGATTGGAATCAATCAGTTTTATTCCAGATAGATCTTTTCCAGATAGATCGGTATAATGTATTACGGCTCCACGTAAGTTTGCATTAGCAAGTTTTGCATTTTTTAAATCAGCGCCAATGAGATTAGTATATGAGAGATCAGCATAAGAAAAATTACTATTATTAAATCTCTGTTTGTCCAAAGTTGCACCACAGAAATTTGAACGAGTTAAATCAGTGTTTTCTAATTTAGTATTTTTTAAATTTGTTTTATACACATATGCATTTCTGATTTTTGCATCAGTAAGATCAGCATTTTCTAGATCTGCATCTCTAAGATTAGCTCCTGAGAAATCGGCACCAATTAATTTAGTATTTGAAAGATCGGTTCTTTGTAAAACAGTACCGAAGAGTGTCTTATCCGACAAGTCTAATCCCGACAAGTCTAATCCCGACAAGTCTAATCCCGACAAGTTAACATCTTCGTTATTTCTCAATTTTTCAACAACCCATGTATTTTCAGTTGCCACATATGTTTCAGTTCCAGGAACTTGTGGTTCAGCAGGAGTAAAAATTATCCATATTGAAAAAATTATTAACACGCTCATCAAAATTGGAAATGGAAAAAGTTTCATACACTAAATTTAGTTTTTTTACATAAAAATGATTGTGAGGTTTGATTAGTTAAAGTAAAGATCAAGAATGGAAAAAATTTAAACAATAAAAAAGTCCACGTTCATATACATTTGGTTTCCTAGTGAATTCTAAATGTGAACCAATTTCAGCATTATTCCAATGTGCATATTGGGGTCCACGCATAAGTCGGAGTAGTAATCTATAATCAGCTTTTATTAGAAGAAATTGATTAAATTTTTCAATATCTTGTTGAGGTATAATTTCAGGAGAGGAATTATTTGCATGGAGTGATAACATTTTTTTTTCCGGTAAATGTATTAGAACATTTGTAGTTGATGAGTAATTAAGTTGATTTCGTTTTGATTCAAATCTTTCATAACATTTTGGAATTAAACTTAGAAAATCATCTAATTTTGGATATTCATCTTCTTCATAATCATATTTTTTATTTGAGAGTTTAGTTTCAATATAGTTATTTTTTTCCTCATTATTAATCGGAATATATTTTTGATTAGATTTTCCAGAATTTATATCAAAAATTGAATTTTGATTAAGAATTAGACCTTTTTGAGAAACATGATCTATAACAGCTGAATTTTGAAAATAATTTAATGCATCCTCTAATTCAATTTTTGCACGACGTTTTTCTAAGATAGAATTTTGTCCTCCCAGAACATATCGTCCGGCAAATGGCATATAGAAATCTGGCTTAAAGAAATTGATGTAAGATTCACCTTGAGATAAGAATTTTTTTACAATTTCTTCTTGGGATTTTTGTAATTCATCGTCAGATAATTCAAAACATTGTGGATAAGCAGTTGCTGAAGAATATCCAAATAGTAAAAAGTTAATCTTTTTGTAGTAATTTTTAATTTTTGAAGCAGATGTTTCTGCTATTGGAAATGGGCAATCATTAGTGTTTATAATTACTTGATCATCATTATCAATAGCACACATGGTGTCTATTGTGGTTGAACCAAATGTTTTTTCAGCTATTCCACAACCAAAATACTTTAAACATAAACTAGGATCACAATTATCTGCAGCAAGAATTCGTATATGTAAATTATTTTTTATGTTAATGCGCGTATCATGTTCAACT
>MDSW01140843.1_pt1 | contig 10968 bp, 14 predicted proteins | sample 811171 | NCBI WGS metagenome assembly MDSW01 (sample SAMN05326641, study PRJNA326480) | marine metagenome | isolation source: seawater | place: Atlantic Ocean: North West | collected 2012 | reverse complement strand
TTTCTGTTGCACTAGCCGTAGGCTCACGCCCCCCAGTCGTTAACTGGCACTTTGCTCTTTGAAGTCCGGACTTTCCTCTTAAAATTAAGCGATAGTTCGACCAACTCAATTACATATATTATCAATTCTTTTTAGATAATAACAAGAATCTTTCATAAAGGTTATTTTTGCTTATTCCAGTCACTTTTGAAGCAATATATGATATTTCTTTAAGGCTTAATTTATCTTTAGTTTGCTTAAATATAAAATCAACTAATTCAGTGTTCAAGTAATTTTCATTCGACTCTATTACCAGCACAAATTCACCCTTTAAAGTATCTTTATTATTATCAAAGTGTTTTAGCACATCAGCCAAAGACCCACGAATGAAACTTTCATGTATTTTTGTTAGTTCTTTTGCAACACATATTTTTGCTTGTACAGAAAGATTCTCTTTCAATTTCTCTAAAGTTGAGATTAATCGTTTAGGAGATTCAAATAAAATAGAGCTACCATCATAATCTGCAATCTTTTCTAATAATAAGTGCTGATTAACTCTTTTTCTTGGGAAAAAACCAAGAAATTGGAATCTATCAGTAGGAAGACCACTACCAATTAAAGCAGTAGTTATAGATGTGGCGCCTGGAAGAGGGACAAGATTAATTCCTTCATTAATTATTCCAGTGGAAAGCTTAAATCCTGGATCTGAAATAAGAGGTGTTCCGGAATCTGAAATTAACCCGCCAGTCAAGCCATCTTGGATAAGGTTCAGAATTTTCTTTCTATCTTTATCAGAAGATCTATCGTTATAAACTACTATTTTTAAATTCTTAATACCTAAGCTTTTCAATAGTTTTGTAGTAACGTTTTTGTTTTCAACAACTAAAAAGTCAAGCTCATTTAAGATTCTGATAGATCTTATGGTGATATCATCAAGATTGCCAATTGGAGAGGGTATAATATAAAAATTCATGTTTTTTAGAATACTTCAAATTTTTGTTTTTTTACTAGTATTAATAAGCTGTGTAGCAACTGTTGAAGCTCCAAAAAAATTAGAAAAAAAAATTCAAACAGAAGAAATTAACTTTAATTTCACTGGTATCACAAAACTAAATTTAAAAGACAGTGACATAATATTTAATAGAGAATATGTCTATGCTCTTCCTGATTATAGAGACTATCAGGAATTTAATAACTATTTTCAAATTGGCGTTTACTCTGCAATCAAGCATTTTGAAATTCAAAACAAGATAAAATTTATTAGCCAAGATGATTTAAATTTAAAAAACTTAGGTGAAAACTTTTTAATTGGACCCATAAGCAAAAAAATTGTTGAGCAAATAGATGGACAACTAAATATTAATCAAGCTCTGTTTCTTAATCCTGCAGAAGATAATCATTATATTTCACTAACTGATAAGCCGCAGATTAATATTCTACTGAAATATCTTGATGCAAATGATGCAGATAGAATAGGTGTAGTTTATAGCTCAACAAAAAATGAAACTGAAGGTAAATTTAAAAAATTATGGTTTGATAAAGATCGTGACATGATTACTATTAATGCGTCTGTAGATTCTAATGTTAGAATTGAAAACTTTTTAGATATTTCAGATAGTAAAGAAAGATATAAATTAATAGATGATGCAAGCTTTGCTGACGTTTATTTTATACCAAGGTCTCGAGATGATTTTAAACAAATCATTATTTTCCCTGAAAATAATAATATTCTTTACCGTCTGTCTTCATTAATAAGATTTAATTATGGATTGGACTATGAGATTATAGCGCTGACGTCTGACCTAAGGGATACTCTGGATCCTAATGAAATAAAACTTCATAAAATTAAGCTTATCGATCATACCTATTTAAATCGATACTCATATGACCTGTCTAAAAGCAGAAGCTATAGTTTAGGTTTTGATTCTATGATGATTGCTTATATATTGAGCAATAAAATTGACGGCACATTTAAGGGTTTTCTAGGAACCTATGAATTACAGAATGAAACGTTAGAGATGAGATCTTATTTTAATTAAATGAATATTTAAGATCTCTCTCAGAATCGGTTAAAGAGAGGTCAAAGCTTGGTCTGCTAAATAACTTTTCTTGATACTTCCTTAAACTTTCAAATGATTTTGTCTTTGGCGTTGATATCCCAAGGTATGGCAGCCTATATAATATTGCACTCATATAACAATCAACAAGAGTAAACTCATCAGACATAAAAAATGGTTTCTCTTTCAAAACAAGCACTATTCCTGAAACAAGAGCAACTAACTCTTTTTTTAATTTATCAAACTCCTTTTGGCTTACTTTTGGGCTCATCATTTTATCTATCACAGGCAACCAGTCTTTCTCAATTCTATGAATAAGAAGTCGACACTCAGCTTTATTATTAGGATAAATCGGCAGCAATGGTGGGTGAGGAAACCTCTCATCAAGATATTCTAAAATTACTCTAGGTTCGTAGATAGTTACCTCTCTATCTACAAGCACAGGCAACCTATTATATGGGTTAAGAGCTGGTAATTCTTCAGGCAATTTAATTTCTGGATCAAATTCTTTAATCTCACATGAAATATCTTTTTCAGCCAAAACTAGTCTGACCATATGACTGTAATGGCCTTTTTCCTCAGAATAAAAAATCATTTAATCTCCTTTGCATATTCTCTATATAACAACCACATAACTGCTGTAAAAACAATGAAAAACAATATTATGTAGAAACCATTCCTTTCTCTTGTGATCCTTGCTGGTTCTGCAACATACGCTAGAAAATTAACAAGGTCTTGCATTGATGCATCAAATTCTTCCTCTGAAAGGCTGCCAATAGAGCTTAATTCTAGAACTCCTGGACTAACTAATTTCTGTGAGCCCTGAAGACCCATCAAAACATTTGGCATAGCCGTTCCCTCGTAAACAAGATTATTATTTCCAGTGGGCTGATTTGGGTCCTGGTAAAATGTTCTTAAGTATGTGTAAATCCAGTCTTCCCCTCTTACACGTGTTCTAAGTGTTAAATCTGGTGCACCAATTAATGATTCTTCTGGCAACCCAAATGTCATGTAATCAGATATTTTTGTATCTGGACTAGTTATCAAATCCTCAAGCATAATTGTCTCAGGTATATCAAGATCTCTCTGAAGCCTATTCCACCTTTGTAGTTTTAAGGTATGACAACTTGAACAATAATTCATATAAATGCCTAAACCCCTTTGTAAAGAGTATTTATCATGAACATCTGCTGAAAATACATCGCATTTTTCCAAGCTGCCGCATTTATTTTCTCCAGCTGTAAATAATTCAAAGGAAATGAAAAAAACTATCAGAAATGAAAACCTCATAATCTATCAGGCACCTCTTTTGTTTTTTCATATTTTGTATAAATTGGCATTAACAGAAATGGTGCAAAATAGAAAACTGTGCAGATTTGAGCAATTAAAGTTCTAACCTCATTAACAGGTTTTGTACCAAGGTACCCAAGAGTAACAAATGATGCAGCAAATAGAACCATTGCAATCTTACTGTAAATTCCTTTGTATCTTATGCTTTGGACATTCGAGCGATCTAGCCATGGGACTATGAACAGAATAGCAATGCTAGCTGCAAAGATTATAAAGCCCAGAAATTTACTTGTTATACCCAGAAAAGGTATGCCAAAAGTTATTGCTCTCAATATAGAATAAAATGGAGCATAGTACCAAACCGGTGCTATATGCTCAGGTGTTTTTAGAAAATCTGCTTCCTCAAAATTTGGTTTCTCAATAAAGTAGCCCCCTCCTGTTGGTGCAAAAAATACGATAGCAAAAAAAACAACAAAAAATATACCTATTGCTGGTAAAGCACTAAATGTTTTATAAGGATGGAATGGCACGCCATCTAAAGGCATTCCCTTTTTGTCTCTATTTTTTTCGATATCAACGCCCTCTGGATTTCCTGCGCCAACTTCGTGTAGAGCAAAAATATGAAAAACAACTAGAGCAATCATCAAAAGCGGAACTACTACCACATGTAGTGCAAAAAATCTCGATAATGTTATTCCTGAGAGCACATAATCTCCTTGTATCCATATTTGTAAATCTGGCCCAATAAATGGAATAGCTCCAAATAAAGACAAAATGACATTAGCCGCCCAATATGACATTTGCCCCCAAGGTAAAACATATCCGAGGAAACCCTCAGCCATTAGCAAAAATAGTAAGAAGCAACCAAATAACCAAACTAATTCTTTTGGTTTTTGATAAGAGCCATAGAGCAACCCTCTGAACATATGAAAATACATCAAAAGAAAGAATGCACTTGCACCTGTGCTATGCATGTAACGCATTAGCCAGCCGTAATCGACATCACGCATAATGTATTCAACACTTGCAAAAGCACCCTCTTCCGTATTTGTATAAAACATCATTAACCAAATACCAGTAATGACTTGAATCATAAATACAACCATTAACAGTGCTCCAAAAATATAGAAAAAATTTACCTTCTTTGGAACAGGATGCTTAGTTAAATGCCTTTCAAGATTTTCTGTGACTGGTAATCTTCTGTCTAACCAGCTCATGAATGAATTTTTTTCACTACTCATTTACACTGAATCTCCGATTATTAGCGTATCCCCATCGAATGAGTGGGGAGGAACCTCTAAATTTGTAGGGGCAGGTACACCTTTATATACTCTTCCTGCCAAGTCAAATTTAGAACCATGGCATGGACAAAAAAATCCTCCAAGCCATTCCTGATCCCATGCTTTTGGTTCAATTTCTGGATGGTATTTTGGTGCACAAGACAAATGTGTGCATACTCCCTTAAGTACTGTAAATTTATCACTTACAGTTCTCAGTAAGCCCTCTTCCAAAGCTGGATTAGTCATTTTGTTGTTAAGTTTAGGGAGATTCTGTTTCGCCTGTTCAGTTTGATGAACTATAAAAATTGGCGTACGTCTCCACTCTACAATTGCCATTGCGCCAGGATCAAGTTTGGTTAAATCAAATTTAACTGAAGCTCCCATGGCCTTAGCTTTCTCACTTGGATTCCAAGCACTCAAAAAAGGTACTGCAAATCCTGCTACTGTCACAGCCCCCATAACACTTGAAGTTATGATAAGAGCTTTGCGTCTCTTTGGATCTACTTTTTCAGACATTGATTTATATTTATCTCTTAGAGAATTGTGGGCTCTTTCTTGCTTTTTTCAAGCCAACTTTCTTTCTTTCTTTAACCCTTGAGTCTCTTGTGAGATATCCTGCTTTTTTTAAATCTGCTCTCAGGTCTGGATTTTCTTCAACAAGCGCCTTTGATATGGCTAATCGTATGGCCCCTGCCTGTCCAAAAGAACCGCCTCCATTTACTTTGACATCAATATCATAATTTGATTCTAGTTTTGTTAAAACAAGTGGTTGCCGAATAATCATTTTCGCAACATCTCTCCCAAAGTAATCATCAATACTTTTTTTATTTACAGTTACATTCCCTTTGCCTTTGATTAGTTTAACTACTGCAGTTGCTTCTTTGCGTCTTCCTGATGTCATATTCATTTTATTCTATTTCCTTTGGGCTTTGTGCTTCATGTGGATGGTTATCATCACAATATACTTTAAGTTTTTTTATTATCTTTCTGTTTAACCTGTTTTTTGGAAGCATTCCTTTTACAGAATCTCTTATTATTTTCTCAGGATTTTTTGCTAGCTGATCTTTAAAATTTATTTGCTTAATACCACCTGGATACCCAGTATGTCTGTAGTAGATCTTGTCTTCGGATTTATTGCCAGTTACTTTGATATTTTTTGCATTTATCAGTACAACAAAGTCACCAACATCTGAATTTGGCGTGTATTCCGGTTTATTTTTTCCTCTTAAGATATTTGCTACTAAAACGGAAAGTCTGCCCAGAGTTTTCCCTGAACAGTCCATAATGTACCATTTTTGCTCAATATCTTGAGTTCTTATTGCTGTTGTTTTCATGTTTTGCTCAAAGTTGACCCGCTATATATTAATATAAAGGCAGAGGATTTGAAACATGAAAAAACTGTTTTTTTTAATATTGTTGTTGGGTGTATTTTTTGGTGCACAAATTGTCTATTTCCAAAGTGTCGTTAAATCAGATAGGAATTTAGATTTTGATGAAATTTCAAACTCAATAGTTTCAATAGAATCACAGCCCTCAAACCCTAATCAAAGGTTTGGTTCAGGTGTTATTATATCCTCTGATGGCTATATAATTACTGCTTTTCATCTGTTGTCTGGTTCCCAGAGTTCAATTAAGATTGATGAAAAAGTATATACTGCCAATTTAATTGGTTTTGATGAGTATGCCGATTTAGCTGTGCTTAAAGTGACTATCGAGGATGCAAGACCCATAGTTTTTTCTTCTTCAGACGATCTTCAGATAGGCGATACTGTCTATGCACTTGGAAACCCGTATAACTTAGGCATCTCCGTTTCAAAAGGGATAATAAGCGCAACTGGCCGTAATCTTGGAAACCCATATCTAGATATTATCCAAACAGATGCTGCTATTAACTTAGGAAGCTCTGGTGGAGCAATACTAAATGAAAATGGAGAACTAGTAGGTTTGAGCACACTAATAGCATCTACATCTGGAGGTTCGGATGGTGTTGGGTTTGCATTACCTTCAAGTCGCGTTCTTTCGATTGCAAATGAAATAATCAAGTATGGATTTGTTAGCAGAGCATGGATTGGTGATTTTATATTTAGAAGGAGCTTTTATGACTTAGAAAATGAAAGAGTGCCTGCTATATATGTATTTGAAAGCAATATGCCACTAACGCAAAACTCAATTGATGGGGGCCTTATTAATGGTGACATAATAATTGATATTAAAGGTTCTCAAGCTTTATGGTCAACTCTTAGAGCTTCTGTTAACAGCATTTCTCCGGGCGAGACACTTGAACTAACAGTAATAAGAGACGGCAAACGCAAGAAGTTAGAGATAATTACCAAGAAAAGACCTAATACACCACAGGCTCTCTAATGATTTCAGCTCCAAGCTTGTTAAGCTTTTCCTCAATGCATTCATAGCCTCTATCTATATGATATATATTTTCAATTTGCGTTCTATTTTTACCAACAAGTCCAGCCAAAACTAAACTTGCAGAAGCTCTTAAATCAGATGCTTTCACATCAGATCCAAATAGATTTGCAACACCTTTTACATAAGCTTTATTTTTGCTTAAAGTAATGTCTGCTCCCATCTTTCGCAATTGACTTACATGTTGAAACCTATTTTCAAAGACAGTTTCCTCTATTGTGCATGAACCACTGGCAATAGCATTTAAGGCCATAAATTGAGCTTGCATATCAGTAGGAAACCCTGGAAAAGGTTCGGTATCAATATCTAAACATTTAATGTCTGACGATGTTGCATCAGCTTCAACCCAATCTTCTCCACAAGTTATATTTATCCCCATTTTAATTAATTTGTTTGTTAAAACTTCTATTGTTTTAGGTTTAATTTTTTGGACTTTTACGTGTCCATTTGTTATTGCCCCAGCTACTAGGTATGTACCAGCTTCGATACGATCAAACAAAACGTTCCATTTAACATTATCTAAATTCTTAACTCCATTAATTTCAATTTTAGATTCACCAGCCCCATTTATGGAGGCTCCACTTTTATTGAGAAAGTTTGCTAGCTCTACAACCTCTGGTTCTTTTGCACAGTTTCTTAATATAGTTTTTCCTTCCGTTAATACTGCTGCCATCATTAAATTTTCTGTTCCAGTTACAGAAATTTTAGGAAATTCAAAATCAATGGGTTTTAAATTTTTTGCATTTAAATATATATACTTTGAATCAGATTTAATTTCTGCACCCATTTGTTCCAATCCGCTTAAATGAAAATCAATTGGCCTAGATCCAATGTCGCAACCTCCAGGTTGAGAAATTTTTGCTTTTCCATATTTTGCGATTAATGGACCCATTACAAGGACTGATGCACGCATTGTCTTAACAAGCTCATATCTTGCCTCGGGTAAATGAATATTCGAAGAGTTTATTTCAATGTATCCATTTTCATCAAAATTAATTTGCGATCCCATTGAATTAAGAAGTTCAAGCATAGTTGTAATATCTTGAAGATGTGGCAGATTGCCAATTTTTGCAACACCGTCAAGTAAAATTGTTGAGGCTAATATGGGCAATCCAGCATTTTTAGCTCCAGAGCAATTAACCTCTCCATGCAATTGGTTTCCCCCTTTAATTATTAGTCTTTCCATGTTTAATTAATAAATGTTTAAAGGTTCCCAAGTTTCTATAGCTTTATCAAGATCCATGTTTTGGCTTTCTAAGTTATCTTGAAACTGATTTCTGAATAGTTTTCCTAAATTTATCCCATCGATAATTATATTGATTATTCTGTAATCTCCTAGCTTATTTTGGTAAACACTAAACTTTGTTATAAAAGAATCTGAATCAGACATAAATTTTACAGAAACCTCATAAGTACCATTTTTATTTACTTTTATATCTTCACTGGTTATTAGTTCATATTCCTCAAACTCTAATAAAGTTGTTACGTATGTATCAAGCAATAGTTTCTTTGTTTGCTCTTCGAATAGTTTTAATTGTTCTTCTGAAGCATCTTTATAAGACTTTGAAAGTATAAGCCTTGATACTGTACTTACATCAACCATAGGTTCCCAAATATTTTTTAATCGTATCTTAAATTTTTCAGGTTCATTCAAATATGTTGAACCTTCTTGTTTTATTACTGTCAAAAAATATTGGGCATTAGTGTCAATAAATTTGTGAATTTCAGGAATTTTTTCACCATAAACAAAAGATGAAAAAGTTGCTACAAATAATAATTTAGTAAAAAAAAATCGTATCATGTGTAGATTATAGTTTGAAATGAAAAAAATTAATTTCCAAAAAGCTGGAAAAAAAGCTTTTTTATCAGAATTGAAGGAAATGGAATCTTTTTACAAATCAAAAGATTTCAATATCCAAGAAGTTTGCGAGGAATTATTTCGGTGTAAAGGAAAAATATTTTTAACAGGAGTTGGGAAATCTGGCCACATAGCAAATAAAATATCTGCAACTTTATCAAGTACTGGCACACCGTCTTTTTTTATTCATCCTGCTGAAGCTCTTCATGGTGACTTAGGAATGCTCCAAAAAAATGACATTATTTTAGCTATTTCAAAATCAGGTGAAAGTAAGGAAATAGTGGAACTAATTCCAGCAATAAAATTTTCCAAAATAAAATTTTTTTCAATTACAGAAGATGAAAAGTCAACTATAGCCCAAGCTTCAGATATTCACATAAAAGTTAAGGTGTCCAAAGAGGCTTGTCCTAATGGCCTGGCACCAACATCAAGCACTACAGTGACATTGGCTCTTGGTGACGCAATATCAATTTCATTACTAAGAGCTAGAGATTTTACTGCTGAGGATTTTGCTAAATCTCATCCTGGAGGAAAATTAGGAAAAAAATTGACACTTAAAGTCAAAGATCTAATGGTTCCAATTAAAAAATCTGCCATCGTAAAAAAATCGGATAATCTAGCTGATCTTATTATTGAAGTTTCATCTAAGAAACAGGGCTTAGCTGTTGTACTTGATAAAAAAAATGTAATCGGAGTTTTTTCTGATGGTGATTTAAGAAGATGTTTGCAAAAACATCACAATATTGCCAATGTTCTGGTTGGAGATGTAATGACCACAAAATTTAAAACAGTTAACTCAGAAAAACTTGTAGTACAGGCTGCACAACTAATGAGTAGACATAAAATCTTTAGTCTTTTAGTTAAAGATTCTGACAAAATAATAGGAATAATTACTATGCACGATATTCTTGAGGCAAATGTTTTATAAAGGGAATATATTTTCAATTATATTGGTAATATCCGGTCTTTCTCTTAATGCACAGGATTATTCTATACAGTCTGAAATAATTGAGGTAGATGCTGATCTTGATCAAATTATCTATAAAAAAAATGTTCTCTTTATTTCAGATAATGTGACTTTTAATGCTGATGAGCTTGTAGTTATTGAATCTACAGAAAAATTTACTGCTACTGGTGAACCTGTAAAAATAAGATTTTTTGATGGGTATGAGTTTATAGAAGGTGAAGCAAAAAAAGTTGAAATAATAGACGATAATTTAATGCTGTCAGACTCTGTATCTTTTGTTAGAAGCGGGAACACTATAAGATCTGAGTCTTTGATAATCAAACTTAAAAAAAATGATTAAAATTGAATCAGCAAACAAATCAATTGAATCAAAAATTCTTTTTAAGGACATAAATTTTACACTTGATAACAAAAAAATTTTTGGGCTTTTAGGAGCTAATGGAGCTGGTAAGACAAGTTTGTTTAGAGCTATAGCTGGTCTTTCTAAGGTTGATTCTGGAGAAATACTTTTTTTTAAAAAAAATATTACAAATATTAATTTAGAGAAACGTGCACAATTAGGTCTTAGCTATGTTCCTCAGGAAAATTCACTTTTTGATGATCTTACCCTCGAAGATAATCTTAAATCTGTTATTGAATTAAAATTTTCATCATTGACAGATCAAAAAAAGAAAGAGATGGATCAATTAATCAATCTTATGGGGCTAAACGAAAAAAGAACTACAGCTGCAAAATTTCTTTCTGGTGGTGAAAAAAGAAAAACAGAAATCTTAAGAGCAGTGTTGCTTGAAGCAAAATATTTATTACTTGATGAGCCTTTTGCTGGAGTAGATCCAATTTCTGTTGAGGAAATAATTAAGATCTTAAAAAATTTAAAAAATAACTTAGGAGTATTCATTAGTGACCATAATTTTAGAGATGTAATAAATGTGTGTGATGAAATCATACTTCTAAACCAAGGAGAAGTATTGCTTAAAGGGAGTCCAAGAGAAGTTAAGGACAATGCTCTTGCTAGAAAATTCTACTTTGGCGATCTTAATTAGAGAAATTATCCTGTAGAATAGCCTCATGGCTACAAAAAACTTGGATTCAAAATTTGATTTAATTCAAAATACC
>MDSW01082962.1_pt1 | contig 10968 bp, 13 predicted proteins | sample 811171 | NCBI WGS metagenome assembly MDSW01 (sample SAMN05326641, study PRJNA326480) | marine metagenome | isolation source: seawater | place: Atlantic Ocean: North West | collected 2012 | reverse complement strand
GTCTATTATCCTTTCGCTAAATAAATCAAAAATAAAGTCATTTTTGTTATTGATTTCTTTACATCTTAAGTTTTTAAGATATTTTTTATTAATCATTAAATATATATAAACTATTAATGGAAAAACTGACAAAAGATATAATCGATATTGTTATTGCTGAAACTAGTAATATTAATGAAAAAATTAAAGGTTTAAATTTTTTGGAGCTATTAAAGATAAGTTTAATAGAAAAACTCTTAGTTTTAATTAATAAAAATCCATTTCCTTTAGATAAAATTATTGATTTTGAAAAAGAAATAGAGATTAGTTCAAGAAAATTATTAATAACAGTAAATTATTTAATTGAATCTTTGTCTTTAACTAAAAAACAAATAGATAATGACTCTTTAATTATAGGTTTTAACGAATATTCTAATTTTGATATTTACATAGATCAAAAGAAATTTGTCAGCATAATACTAAGCAAAAACTCTGGAATTTCTCTTCCTAGAGAAACATTATTTAATGCAAAATATAAAAAAAATATATTATTATTAAAAATTATAAATAAAGACTCAGATCAAACATTGACAAATTAAAAAAAGATATAATATTGATATAGTGATTGTTTTTAATTTAAATTGTATAAATTGTGATTATTTTTTTGAGGGATGGTTTCAAAACACAAATGATTTTAGAAAACAAAAAAAATTAAAACTTATTACTTGTCCAAATTGTGAGAGTTTAAATATAAAAAAAGCATTAGTTGCCCCTAATATTTCTAAAAAAAGTAATTCGCAGCAACTAAGAAATAAAAAAACTTTAGCTAGCAATATAAAAAAAATCAAAAAAATTGTTGAAGATAATTTTGAATATGTTGGTGATAATTTTACTGAAGAAGCAAAAAAAATAAAATATGGAGAAAATAAAGATAGACCTATTTATGGTGAAGCAACTTTTGAGCAGACTCAAGAGTTGTTGGATGAGGATATCAACGTAACAACTTTACCTTTTCAATCTAATAAGAAATTAAATTAATTTAAAAAACAACTACAAAAATAATTTACCCTAGTATTATTGCTTAGTTTCCATTTTTGTGTAAGTGGATTATAGGTTAGCCCCTTAAAGGATATCTTTGTATATTTGTTTTTATATAAAAAAAATTCTAAATCTTCAGGTTTTATAAATTTATTATAAGTATGAGTACCAATTGGTATCCATTTAAGAAAATTTTCAGCTATGTCTATAGTAAGAAATTTAGAAATTAAATTCTTATTAATTGTTGATATAATTAATATTCCGTTTTTTTTTAAATTTGACCGTAATTTTATTATAAATTTCCCCCAATCATTTAAATGTTCTAAAACTTCAAAAATAATAATTGCATCAAATTTTGATAATATTTTTTCTTTTTCCAAGTCTTTTACTAGGTAATTTATTTTCAATTTATTTTTCTTTGCTTGGATCTTAGCTTTTTTTATATTTTCCTCTATGAAATCTATTCCTGTTACATCCGCACCTAATTTAGATAAACCTTCAGATATTAAACCACCCCCACAACCTACATCTAATATTTTAGTATTTTTTAAAGTATTTTTCTTAAGAATTGTTTTTATGTATTCTAACCTTAATTCTTGAATGTCATGAAGTATTTTAAATTTACCATTTTTTGTCCTCCATTCACTTGCAAGTCCAGAAAAATGATCAAATTCACTTTTTTTTGTTTTATTTATCATGATATATCTTGTTTTTTAAATTAATAATAATATTAGCCAAATATATTTAATTATCTACAATTCAATGAATATAATCGTAATGAAATTTGGTGGCACGTCTGTTGCTGGGATAAACAAAATAAAAAATATTGTTAGTATAGTTTCTAAGCAGTCGAAAAAAAATAAAATAGTAGTTGTTTTATCCGCTATGGCTGGAGAAACAAATAAGTTGCAGGGTTATCTAGATGAGTTTAGTTCTCAGAAATCCATAGAAAGCGATTTGGTATTAACCTCAGGAGAGCAAGTAACAATTGGATTATTGTCAGCAGCTTTAAAGAATGAAGGAGTAAAATCTATCCCTTTGTTAGGTTGGCAAATACCAATAATTACAGATGATAACCATGAAAAAGCAAAAATTTTAAAAATTGATAGTAAAAGAATTCATAATTATTTTGAGGATAATGATGTTATTGTTTTAGCTGGCTTTCAAGGAATAAATTTAAAAGGAAATATAACATCACTTGGAAGAGGTGGGTCAGACACAACTGCTGTAGCTATAGCATCCTCTATAAATGCAGAAAGATGTGATATTTATACAGATGTAGAGGGAGTTTACACTACAGATCCGAATATTGATCAAAATGCAAAAAAAATTTCTAAAATGGCTTATGAAGAAATGCTTGAAATGTCTTCTACTGGAGCAAAGGTTTTGCATACTAGATCTGTTGAGCTTGCAATGAAAAATAATTTAACCCTACAAGTTTTATCCTCTCTAACAAAAGAGAAAGGTACTTTTATAGTTGATGAAAAAGATTTGATAGAAAAAGAAATTGTAAGTGGAGTTAGCTATAGTAAAAATGAAGCAAAAGTAACTATCTCAGGTATTTTGGATAAACCTGGAATTTCAGCAAAAATTTTTAGTCTTATGACAGAAAATAACATTAATGTAGATATGATTGTTCAAAATATATCTCAGGATGGAATATCTGCGAATATTACATTCACTATTAATTTAAAAGATTATGATTTAACTAAGTCAGTAATTGAAAATAGTAAAGATTCATTAGAATACAAATCATTATCATTAGATAAAAACGTGGCAAAAATATCAGTTGTTGGAATGGGTATGATGTCTCAAACTGGTGTTGCTGAAAAAATGTTTAAAACCCTAGCTAAAAACTCAATTAATATACTTGCTATTTCAACATCAGAAATAAAAATTAGTGTCTTAATAGATGAAAAACATACAAATATTGCTGTTAAATCTCTTCATGATGCTTATAATTTGTAAAAGATAATTTTCTTATGGAAACTGTTGGAGAAATTTTAAAAAAAACAAGAGAGTTTAAAAATCTTACACTTTCTGATGTTTCGAATGATTTAAAAATTTCTAAAGATATTTTATTAAATTTCGAAAATAATAATCCTCAAAATGATATCGCTGGTGTTTTTATAATTGGTCATTTGAGATCCTATTGCTCTTATTTAAATTTGAACTACAATGAATTAGTTAACCAATTTAAAATAGAGCACTTTAAAGTAGAAGGGGAAAAAATAGAAATAGAAAAAATAAGGTTTGACTATACATTGTTGTTTTCAAATAAATTATTATCTTTTTCACTCATTCTTATAATTCTTTTTAGTTTTTATTTTTTATTCATTGAAATAGAAGATAAAAAAAGGGAATATGCAATAATCCCTGATTTACCTGAAAATTATGTTTCTGTTGTAGAAAAGGCAAATTTGAATAAATTAGTAGAAAATAAAAAAAATAAAAATGATAAAAATTTTGCTCAATTAGAAACTACTTCAAATTCTTCAAGCGCTATTGCTTCTTTACCTGATATCGAAGATCAAAAATCTTCAACCATAACTCTTAAGTTTTTAGATGATACATGGTTTCAAATAAGAGATGAAAATGATGAAATAATATTTAGTCAGCTGATGAATAAAAATGATGAATATTCATATGATTTAAACCAAAACTATTCAATTACTTCTGGGAATGCAGGCCATATTATGGTTATGATTGATCAAAAAGTTAGGGGTAAGATAGGTAATAAAGGACAGGTAGTTGACTCTTTAGTAATAAGCAAAGACTTTAATAATTAGTTTTATGTTAAGACCTTACCAAAAAATTAATAGAAGAAAAACGCGTATTGTAAATGTCGGTAACATTTTAGTAGGTGGTGATAATCCTATAACAGTTCAAACAATGACCAATACATTAACAACAGATATAGTTTCTACTAATAGACAAATTGATAGAGCAGTTAATGCTGGTGCAGACTTAGTTAGAGTGTCAGTGCCTGATAAAGAATCAACACTTGCTTTAAAAGAAATTACTAAACATAGCAAAGTTCCAATTATTGCAGATATTCATTTTCATTATAAAAGAGCCATAGAGGCTGCAGATAATGGAGCAAGTTGTCTTAGAATAAATCCTGGTAATATTGGTTCTAAAGAAAGGGTTAAGGATGTTATTAAAGCTGCTAAAAATAACAATTGTTCAATTAGAATAGGTGTAAATGCAGGGAGTTTGGAAAAAAAAATATTAGAAAAATATTCTGAGCCTAATCCTGAGGCACTAGTTGAAAGCGCTAAAGATAATATTAAAATTCTAGAAGATAATGATTTTTTTAACTTTAAAATAAGCGTCAAATCATCTGACATTTTTATGGCAGTGAAAGCATATGAATTATTATCAGAAACTTGTGATTATCCTCTACATTTAGGAATAACTGAAGCAGGAGGAATTAGAACAGGTTCAATTAAATCATCAATAGGAATGGGAAATCTGTTATTAAATGGGATAGGGGATACTATCAGAGTTTCTCTATCAGATGATCCTGTAGAAGAAGTTAAAGTTGGTTATGAAATACTTAAAAGTCTAGGAATTAGAAATAGAGGAGTTAAGATTGTTTCTTGCCCTTCATGCGCAAGACAGCAATTTGAAGTTATTGATTTAGTAAAAAAATTAGAAAAATCTCTTGAAGATATTGAAAATCCTATAACCGTTTCAATAATAGGATGTGTAGTTAATGGCCCTGGTGAAGCAAATATGACCAATATTGGAATAACTGGTGGAGGAAATAATACTCACATGATATATGTAGATGGAAAGAAAGATCACATTGTTAAAAATAAAGATTTGGCACCTTATTTAGAAGACATAATTAGAAAAAAATCTAAAAATAATAGTATAAAGATATAAAATGAAAATAAATCCCATAAGAGGAACACACGATCTTTTTGGAGAAGAAATAAAAAAATTTAATAGAGTTTTAGATGAAGTTAAAGATACTGCTCAAAAATTTGGATTTAATGAAATTATAACTCCAATATTTGAAAGTTCAGAATTATTTAAAAAACCCTTAGGTGAACAAAGTGATGTAGTTTTAAAAGAAATGTATACTTTTAATGATAGAAATAAAGATGAGATCACTTTAAGACCAGAATACACTACTCCAATGATAAGAGCTGCAATATCAAATGGTCTATTAAATTATTTACCTGCGAAATTTTTTGGAACTGGACAAATGTTTAGAAGAGAAAGACCTCAAAAAGGAAGATATAGACAATTCAATCAAATTAATTTTGAAAATTTTGGTTCAGATGACTTTTTTGCGGATATTGAAATAATTAGTTTAGCTAACATCCTTCTAAATAAACTAATACCTGATAGCAATTTTACATTACATATTAATTCATTAGGAACTAGAGAAAATTTAAAAGATTATAAAAAAATATTATCAAATTTTTTTAATGATAATAAAAATTTTTTATCACAAGAAAGTCTTGAAAAAATCAACACTAATCCCCTTAGAATTTTAGACTCAAAAAATATTGAAGAGATTGAAATTATTAAAAAATCTCCAAAGTTAACTGAGCTAATATCTAAGTCAGACTTAAAAATTTATGAAGAAATTAAAAAATGTTTAACAGATCTTGATATTCCAATCTTTGAAGATTCAACTTTAGTCCGTGGATTAGATTATTACTGTCATACAGTTTTTGAATTTAAAACTAATCAAATTGGAAGTCAAGATACTCTCATTGGAGGAGGGAGATACAATGGTCTAATTAAAACTCTTGGAGGTAAAGATATTCCAGGTGTTGGATGGGCGGGTGGAATTGAGCGAATTATGCTTTTAATGAGAGAAAAACCCCAAAAAAATAAAGATATACATTTAGCAATTCTTGATCCTTCTTTTAAAATACATGCAATAAAAATTTATGATTTTTTAATAAGAAATAATTTTTCAGTATACTGGAACTACAAATATAATTTAAAAAAATCTTTATCTGAAGCTAATGAAAAAAAAGCTGAATATATTTTAATAGTTGGTGAAAATGAAAATACAAATAAGAATTTTTCTTTAAAAAATTTACATAATGGCGAACAGAGTACAGTTTATTTTAATAATGTTTTAGATTATTTAAGATGATTAATTTTGAAAAACAATTCGATAATATAGAAACAAAATTTAAAGACATAGAAAATAATCTTAATAATCAATCTGATTTAAATACGGAAAAATTAGTTAAATTAAATAAGGAGTATGCTGAATTATCACCTATTGTAGAAACAATAATAAAATATAAAAAAGAAAAGATTGAAATTAGTGAATTATCAAAATTGGTTCAGGATAATGACCCATCTATAAAAGAAATGGCTGAACTTGAATTAAGAGATAAAAGAAAATCAATAGTATTGCTTGAAAATGAATTGATGAAACTTTTAATACCAAAAGACGAAAATGATAAAAAAAACTCAATTTTAGAAATAAGAGCTGGAACTGGTGGTGATGAAGCTTCATTATTTGCTGCTGATTTATTTTCAATGTATCAAAGATTTTCTGATTTAAATGATTGGAAATTTGAAATATTATCAATATCAGAAACTGGCTTAAAGGGAATAAAAGAAGTTATATGTAATATTTCTGGATATAATGTTTTTTCAAAATTGAAATTTGAATCAGGAGTTCACAGAGTTCAAAGAGTTCCAACTACTGAAAGCAGTGGAAGAGTTCATACTTCAGCTGCTACTGTCGCAGTTTTGCCTGAAGCAGAAGAAGTCGATATTACAATTGAAGAAAAAGATTTGAGAGTCGATGTTTTTAGATCAAGTGGACCAGGTGGTCAATCAGTTAACACTACAGATAGCGCTGTTAGAATTACGCATATTCCAACTGGTATTGTTGTTTCACAGCAAGATGAAAAATCTCAACATAAAAATAGGGCAAAAGCTCTTAAAATATTAAGATCAAGGATTCTAGATAATGAAATTCAAGAAAAAAATAAACAGAGATCACTTGAAAGAAAAAATCAAGTTGGCTCAGGTGACCGTTCTGAGAGAATTAGAACATACAATTTTCCACAGGGTAGAGTTTCTGATCACAGAATAAATTTAACTCTCTATAATTTGAATGAAATACTTGAAGGTAATTTAAATGATTTAATTAATCCATTAATAGCTGATGAAGAGACAAGTAAATTAGCAGAATTGGCAAATGAATAACTTTATTCAATACAATTTAAATAAACTTAAACAAAAAAAAATCCCTAATCCAGAGATTGATCTAAGAATTTTATTAAATTATTCAAAATATATAAAAAATGAAATTATTTTAAGTAATTTTAATTTAGAGCAAATTAATATTCAATTATTTAATAATTTATTAAATAGAAGACTTGCAAAAGAACCTATTGCTAAAATAATAAATAAAAAAAATTTTTGGAAAGATGAATTTTATGTTAATGACAGTGTGTTAGACCCAAGACCTGAAACTGAAGGCATTATTGAGGCAAGCTTAAATTGTATTAAGGATAAAAAATTAAGTTTCAAAATATTAGATATTGGAACTGGGTCTGGAGCTATTGCAGTTTCATTGGCTAGAGAATTTAAAAATGCAAAAATAACTGCAATAGATATTTCAGATAAAGCAATTAAAGTAGCAGAGAAAAATATTTCTCGAAAAAATTTAAATGAAAAAATTCAATTAAAAAAAATTTCTATTGATAGAATTGATGATAAATTTGATTTGATAGTATCAAATCCACCATATTTAAAAAAAAAAGAACTAGGAAATATTTCTGATGAAATTAAAAAATTTGAACCTATGATTGCTTTAAATGGTGGGAAAGACGGTTTAGATTTTTATAGAAAATTTTCTAGGATACTTCCTAAAATAATGAAAAAAAATGCTTATTTGATATTAGAAATTGGAGAGGGGCAATTTTTTGATTGTTTGGACATTTTTGGTAAATCCTCATTAAATTTTCAAAAAAAAACCCAAGATTTGCAAAAAAAAGATAGAATTATGGTATTTTCAAAGTTATAGGATATAATTATTAATAAGAAAATTATAATTTATAAATTAGATTAAATTTTAGAATTTTCAAAAAAATATAAAAATAATATGTACACGAAGAAAAATGGTCGTATGACCTATAAATCTAATAGAAGACCAAACTTTAAAAGAAATAATAGCTATTCTTCCAAGGGTAGAAATAAGGGTAATGTTACACAACAATACAATAAATATTTAAAATTAGCAAAAGATACATTCAGTGCGGGCGATAGAATTCAAGCTGAATATTATTATCAATTTACTGATCATTATTACCGGTTAATGCTTGAATTAGGAATAAATTTAGATGATCAAGAAAATTCAACTGAAGCAAAAGATGTTATTGTTGAAAATTTAGTAACGGAAGAAAATAAAGCGGAGTCAATAATAGATAATGAAAAATTAGAATTAGATAAAACTAAACAAGAAGAAATAGATCAATCTATTGAGTCAATACCGTTTATTTCTGAACCTATAAAAAAGAAAAGAGTCAGAACTTCTAAGTAATTATTCAAATAAGTTATTTAAATGTTCTGCTAAGATCATTTTATATTTTTTTTGAAATCTTTTTAATTCATCACCCTGTAAAATTTTACCAGATGGTAGTTTTAAAGTTAATGGATTTATTTGTTTTCCTTGATATATTATTTCATAATGCAAATGTGGACCAGTAGATCTTCCAGTGCTACCTACGTATCCAATTATATCTCCTTGATTTACTCTGACTCCTTTACTAATCCCCTTTCTAAAGCCACTTAAATGAGCGTAGGCAGTTTTATAATCATTAGTGTGCCTAATTCTAATATATTTACCATAAGCACCATTATTGCCTGCTATTTCAATTACTCCATTTCCTCCAGCATATACTGGAGTTCCTTTTGGGGCGGCAAAATCTATACCTTTATGCATTTTATTAAAACCTAAAATTGGATGTTTACGCATACCAAAATTTGATGAAACTTTGGCTCCATCTAAAGGGGTTTTCAGAATTGATTTTTTTACGTTTTTTCCTTCTCGGTTAAAATAATCAATAAAACCATCATCAGTTGTAAATTTAAAATACTCAAGTGTATTATTTTTAATTGTAATTCTTGCATAATTTATATCACCGTATGAATATTGTGATTTATTTTCAACATTAGTTATTTCATAAGATACTGAAACTTCAGTATCTTTTTTAATATCTCTTTGAAAATCAAGATCAAAACTAAATAATTGTATTAATTTTATAATAATTTTATTTGGTAAATTGCTTTTAACACCATCTGCATAAAGAGAATCTTTAATAAAATATTCTTTTGATTCAATAATTGAGTATGTTTTTAATTCTTTTTTTTCTATCTTTATTTGTGAATTTAAGATAATTTTTAGATTAGTTTTGAAATCAATCTCAATAATAATTTCTTTCAATTCTTCATTGTTGTCAATAAAAAATATAATTTTTTGATTAACTTTTAAATCTCTTAAGTCAAAATGCTCGCTTATTGCATTTATTAATTGATATTTCCTTTTATTAATTAAATTAAAATTATCTAAAATTTCAGAAAATGTTTGATCTTTTTTTACTATTATAGAAATTTGGTTTAATTTTTTATCAGGCAAATCTCTTTTAAATTCATTAATATTATTATTTTGGTTAATTTCTTTTTGTATATTAATATTTAAATTCTTATCATTATCTTTAAAAATCTTATCATTTACTTTATTTGTTAGGATATCACTTTTAATTTTTAATTCTAATTTCAATGTGTTTGATATAAAAATAAATAAACCAAAAATAACACAAATAGATAAAAAAACAGGTTTAAGATTTAATTGCATAAATTAAAAATAATTTGATTTAAAATAAATTAATGGTTTTAATTTATCATTATTAAGAACTTTTATTACCTTGCAGATAAATATTATATGATCACCTTTTTTTATTTTATCAATTATTTTACAGTCTAAATTAGAAATGCAATTTTTTATTATTGGATTGCCATTTTTTAAGACATTATATTCAATATTATTCCAATTCGGATTATTCTTTGCAAAATTATTCGATATAATTTTTTGTTTTTTACTAAGTATATTTATTGAAACTACTTTTGAATTTTTAAAAATATGTAATTGAGATGATTTAATATCAAGAGAAAATAATACTAGAGGAGGATTTAAAGACAAAGATGAAAAAGAATTAATTGTTTTTCCATATAAGTTATATTTATTGCTTGTAGCAACAACAGTTATTCCTGTTGTAAAATTGGAAAGAGTTTTTTTAAAAATATTTTTATTTATTGCTTTCATACATTTTTTTGCATCAAAATTGAGTCAATCCACTTGCCATTTTTAAATCCAATTTTTTTTAAAATTCCAGAATTTTTAAAACCTAAATTTTTGTGAATTTTAATAGATCCCTCACTATCTATACCAGCAATAACAGCAACTATTATTTTAATTTTTTTAATTTTTTTTGAAAGTGTAATTAACTCTTTAAGTAATTTATATCCAATACCTTGTCTTATATATTTATTGTGTACATATATAGTATTTTCAAAAGCATACCTATATCCACTTTTTTCTCTAAATTTACTTAAATAAGCAATACCAACTACATTTTTATTCTTTAATGCAACTAAATAGGGTAATTTCTTAGAATTAATATTTTTATAATTCATAATAAAATCTTTAAAGCTAATTTTTTTTTCTTCAAAATTTGAATATGAATTTTTAATATAATAATTATATATTTTATGAGCTTCTTTTAAATGATCTATTGAAATTTGTTTAATTATTATTTCCATTCTTTTTTTTTATAGATTTATTTTTAATTTAGAATAATTAATTAAAAATTAATGGGTGTGTAGCTCAGCGGTAGAGCACTGCCTCGACACGGCAGGGGTCACAGGTTCAATCCCTGTCGCACCCACCAAATATTT
>MDSW01127118.1_pt1 | contig 10970 bp, 7 predicted proteins | sample 811171 | NCBI WGS metagenome assembly MDSW01 (sample SAMN05326641, study PRJNA326480) | marine metagenome | isolation source: seawater | place: Atlantic Ocean: North West | collected 2012 | reverse complement strand
TAACCAGATAGAGCGTGGCCAAGGATCAGAATCCACGTTATCTGTTTAGGTTACTTTTTGCAAAAGAGACCTACGTTTTGTGGGAAAGTTGCAAAAGAGACCTACAAAATTTAACCAGATAACGTGGATTGCGATCCTTGGCCACGCTGTAACGGGGATTCCGATCCTCGGCCACGCTATAACCAGGACCGCGCGCAAAAGCCCGAGCGCCAGAGTACAGACATCCTGCCCTCCCCTGCCCTACCCACGTTGGTCTTGCCAGACAGCGAGCATCCTAACCAGGACCGCGCGCAAAAGCCCGAGCGCCAGAGCACAGACATCCTCCTCGAAGAAACCTGGGGCATGATTGACCTCTTGCTCTACTCGGGCATCGCGCAATCCGCGTTTGAAAACGAGCTTCAGCGGTTCCGGAGCAAGGTGCACTCGGCCGTGCAGGCGTATTTTGCGCAGGTCTCAATGTCGTGATGCCAGTTTGACGCAAATTTTGCACCGTTTGACGCCCGCCACCCGCCAGGTGCGCAGCCGCTGCCTCCCGTGCAACGCCGCCGCCGCCGTGAGCTTTTGCCTCGCGAGCCTCGGCAACGTGCGCACGCCGGACCGCAGCCTGATGCCCCCGCGCGCGCACTGGACCCGCCTCGTGCACTCGATCGTGCTCCTGCTCAACTCGATCCCGGAGCTCAACACGCACAACTTGACCCGGGGCTCGGGCTCGGTGCACAAGATCCAGCAGAGCATCGTGGGGCTGCTGTACGTTGCACCGCACGGGATCGTCGTCGATGACAAGGTGGGTCGGGTGCTGTGTTATTTTTTCGGGGGTCGTGACCTCTTGTCATGGTGTGCTTTTTACCACTGTTGTCGTAAGTGAGTGTAAGTGAGTCGTAAGTGGGGGATTTGCCAAAGTTATAAGTGGTAAGTTAAGTTAAGTGAGCCTAGCTCGACGTGTCGAGTGTCGTATATTATGCAACGAAGCGTGAAGAGTCTCGCCATTTTCGCACACCAATCAGATCAAATCAATTAAGTTCAAGATCGTAAGTGAGTTGTAAGTGATCACTTACGACAACGGTGCTTTTTACCGTCTGATCATAGCGTGGGCAAGAGACCTACAAAATTTAACCAGATAATCCTTGGCCACGCTGTCAGCCGATACAGTGCTGATCCTTGGCCACACTCTACGCCTCCAACAGGTGTTTCTCGCAGCAGAACCCATCCTCGAGACCCTCCTCCCGCTGCAGATTGTCCTGCACAAGACCTTTAACATCCACTCCAAAATCATCACCGAGACGGAAAATCTCATCAAGACGTACCTCAAGGAGGGGGCGGGCGACGCGTGCGACGCGTTTTTGCTCGAAAAGAACAAGCACGGGGCTGAATGCATGCTGACAAGGGGGCAGGGCGCGTGCTCGTGTGCCTTGGCGTAGCGTGCAAAATGTGTGCTTGCGGTTTATCGTACAGTTTGAGGTTTATTTTTTGCAATACAAAATCTTGATCAATCCGAATCAGGCTGCGTAAATGAATTGGGTTTCAGCCTTGAGTCGCACAACAACTCGGGACACAAAGGGCTGTGCCGCGCGCGGTTTCACCGCGCGCTTTGAATTTAGTCGGGTTAGATTTAGTGGGGTTGGATTTCGTCTGGCTGGATTTCGTCTGGCTGGATTTCGTCTGCCTAAATGTCATTGGGTTGGATTTGACCTCGCTCAAAAACAACCAAAAAATCCGCAACAAAAAACACCCAAAACAAGGAATCCCACCGCAAACCACACACACTTACAGCGCGTATAAAAGGCATGCCCGCAATCCAGCACGTCGCGAGGCATGACCACCACTTTTTCGCTGCCCGGTGACGCCGACACCTTGGACATTACCGTGAATTTACTCGAGCCTACCACCCAAAGAATTTATGCCCTGGAAATGTACACAAAGATGATGCTGCCATGCAAAAATATCAACAACAAACAAGTCAAGCTTTCCATTAGCGCACAGCTTGCTTATGATATCATCACTGCGCAACGCCGATGCACGGAAAATTTTGCACGACAATCCCCCATCTTGCTAAAAGAAGACAAAGATTTGTCGACTGAGCTGACAGAAATTTTTGGAGGCGACGCGATTCTCGTGCGCCTGAGCCATTCCAAGGGAAAAAACATGCTCGTCAGCTACGTCGGGCTGGGCATGACGCAAAACAAGGACGGGAAAAGGTCGTTGGAACTCAGGTACAACTGGAACGGTACTTACTCGGAAAATCACCCAGAATATGCACAAAACCAACAGGTTTGCCCGATACAGCTCGGCAATATTATTCGGTACCGAGACCACATTAAAAGAAATGTGCCGTATTCGGGTCTATGGGACATAGGAAAGGTTTGCCTGAATCACATTGATCGAAACCAGTGGCCAAACTTGGAACGACAAAACATGAATATCTGGACATACAGCATATTGCTCGGGTTGTACCTGCCAATCGGGCTCAGCCAACTGCTCATGACTTGCAACAGCAATTTCACTGCATGCTTTGCTTTATATTTAGCAGCGCTTGCCGCGGAAGCCTTCAACAAGGTGAACCAATGCAACGTGATTCCCCCAGGACAAATCAAAGCGCCGGGGGCTGTGCAAGCGTCAGCGGCTGAAGGGGATCATGAAGCTAGACTCGAACCAAGTTGCCCGAAAAAACCAATCACCATCACCTGCTGCGACTGCGAACAGCAAGCGGCCGGGGCTGTGCGAGCGTCGGCATGGTTCTCGGGGTCCACTCCCTTGCCGACCCACCTGCCGTATCCGCCGCATCCCTTGCCCCAACCGCCTCGCCCTTTTCTGTATGGACCGCAAGCCGCAGCACCTGCGCAGTTTGCACCGCATCCGTGGCCGTATTCCGCGCAAACCTCGCCATATACACCTCCTTCCCGTGCTCCCTATGCACACCAGGCCCCACCCTATCCATCGTGGAATCCCGCGCAGCTCCCACGCTATGCGTCGTGGAATCCCGCCTGGCAATCGCCGCCCTACCCGCCTCCTCTGCCGCAAGCTCCTCCCCGGCCTCCGTATGCACCTCTCGCACGCTATCCGTTCCCATATGCCACGCAGCCTCCGTACCCGGGTCCGATCGCCATGCCCCAAATACCGCAGCTCATGCCCGGACAGGCGGATCTCGGCGTCAAGGACAGTCAGATTGGCAACACCATTATGCTGTTGCCTGTACACCCCGAGGACAGGCGCACCATCCCCATGGTGATCTACCCCAAAAACACAGATCCAAAAACACAGAACGACCCGGCCTGGACCCTCGACCTGTCTACGGTGGTTTCTCGTCAGCCCAGGCCTTGCAACAACCCTACCCCGCCGATCAACCTCTCGATGACGGTCTCGGACCAACCGAAGCAGGTAGAGGATCCTTGCGACAACCTGGCCCCCCCGATCAACCTCTCGATGACGGTCTCGGATCAACCGAAGCAGGTAGAGGATCCTTGCAACAACCCGGCCCGGCCGATTGGGCAACCCACGGTTGTTTCTGCTCAGCCCGAGCCCTGCGACGACCCATGCCCAACCCCAGCAGGCCTCGAACCAAAATACCAGGCGCAAAACGGCACGCACCTCATGGACATGCTCCTCCGCCTGCTGTGCGACGCCATGCTCGCCAGCATCTCCACAGGGCTCGAGCACTGCGCGCCGTACCGCTCCGACGTCGGCGAGGACATTGGGCTCATCATGTCGCTCTGGGCATACCTCAACGAAGTCAACAGGAACCACGACTCCCCGCTCGCGTGCGGCGACTGCGAGGACCTCGCGCAAAAGTTTGTGCAGCTCTGCCGCGCGCTGCACAGCTTTCTGCAGACCAACGCGGGGATCTGGTGCCCGGACAAAAACATGTGGCCGGTCGAGATGGTGCGCTGCATGTACCTCGACGACTCGCGCGGGAGCAGGCCCGAAAACATCTACCACACGCTCGCGGCGGTGCTGTGGTGCAACAAGAGCGGCGACGGGTGCCACCTCCGGCTCGTCGAGTGCACGTGCTCGCAGCTGATTATGAACGACCCGCCGGCGGCGTGGGTGCGCAAGGTGTCGCGCGTCATGGATGAACAGTTTGCGAGTAGGCATTATCAGTGCATTGAGTGGTTTGGGAAGTATGCGGTGTATGAGTTTTGCCGGGGGAAGCTGCGCCACGGCGCGTGCGCGTATAGGGTGTATGCGGGTCGGCCGGTCGTGGTGGAGTCGGGCGAGGAGCTCCAGCAGAAGTTGCATGCGTTGGATGTGCAGGCGGGGGAGGTTTACTTTGTGTTGTTGGATGTCAAGGTGGTGCTGCGGGGGTTGCAGCCGTTTGTGGATCCAACGACGGAGTTCAACCAGGAAGCCGGGGACAGGTGGGCGAGGTACGTGCAGGTGCTGGAGTTGATCGGGGACGGGTTGGGCCGCGTGTATTTCAAGGAGGAGAGTGAGAAAGTGCGGATGTTTTGCGAGGAGTGGGTGCGGCGGAGGCGGATGGAGAAGGAGGAGGAGGGTGGCGGTGGGTATTGAATTTTAGTACTGTTGTCGTGAGTATGTCTGGACACGTCAGGCTAGACTCACTAAACTTAACTTACCACTTATAACTTTGGTAAATCACTCACTTACGACTCACTTACATTCACTTACGACATCGGTGATAATTTCGTTTGCCAATATTTATTGCAAAGACTGTATACTCACTTACGACAACCGTGCAGAGATGGACTTGTATTTGTGTCATTAAAATTAACTATCATAGCGCGTGCCATAATTACTGTTTGCCAACATTTATTGCAAAGACGGTATTTTAGAACTCACATATTAATTGCCATTGAATAGTGAGAATAGGTTGAGATGGGGGAGCACAACAAGTCCATTTGCCGCTTTCAACACGATTATATCTAGGAGATTCACATTGAACAAAGTTATCGGAACTTTCATCATATTTAAAGCAGTCGCCAGTGTGATATTTTTTACACGAACCATCAGTTCTATCGCCAGATTCATCACATTGACATGTGTGACATCCCGTCCTGTCTGCAAGCGAAACTTGATTCGAGTTGCAGTCTTTGCATACTTCGGAACCGAGTGCACGCGTTCCGTATTCATTACTATATTTACCCTCGGGACATGCAATGCACTTCCAATTAAACGCGTTTTCGTCTGTGTCATCGAGATAAAAGCCCGGATCACAACGGCAGGCATCCGCTGATGTGGACTGTGTACCTTCCGTGGACATACCTGTTGGGCACATGTAACAGCTTTCTTGTCCCTCATATGCATTATAGTAACCAAAGCCACAATCCCAACACACAGATCTCTTGAAGTCTGGGTTGTAAGTTCCAGGCAAACATGATGTACAGAGTTGCGAATCATCCTGATCGGTGATGATTATACTCGCATTGCTCTTGAATTTTCCCGAAACGCACCCCACACACTCATTCCGATCTGGCAAAAAATAAAGTCCACCATCGCAAAAGCAATCATATTTTTCTATATTTTGCATCCATAATGCAACTGCAAAACCTGGACACCTATCGCAAGTTGTCTGACCCTCTGAATTTTGGTAGTAGCCCCATGCCAAATCACAAATGCTGCACTCAACAGATCCTACATCACTGCTATATTTTCCCACATCACATAATTGACATGAGGTAGACGTTCCAAATGTATTAGAGTATCCGTCATTATAAGATCCAGCCTGACATTTGACACAGGCTGAACCATTCCAGTACTCTCCCGGGACACACATTGCCAGGCACTCAACAACCCCCAGAACCAATGCATATTTTCCCGCTGCGCACTCCAAGCACCCAGTTTGTGCTGACGCATTTTGATACTTGCCTGGTTCGCACTTGGTACACAGCACATTCCCGTAACCATCTGCATACGTTCCAGCCAAACACGTTTCACATGTTCCTTGCTCAATTTGAGCTGATACCTTTCCAGGCGGGCACTTTTCACATGTCGTACTCCCTGCAATCGAAGCAAACTTCCCCGGCGCACACTCCTCACACGCCGTCTGTCCCACCCCCGCCGCAAATTTTCCCCCTTCGCACGACCTGCACTCCGCATCCGTCGTCGCGCTACTCACCTTCCCCGGCAAACACCACACGCACTGGTCCTGCCGTCTCGAGGGCACCATACCCGGCACCCGGCAGTCCTCACACGCCTGCGCCCGAATCCCGAGCGACACCTGGTGCGCGCTGCAATTCCGACATTGCCCCTCCACATCCACGTACCTGCCCGCGCCACACGTTTCACAACGCCCACCCCCCGCGTCAAAAAACCCCTCATCGCATGTGCACTGCACCCCATCCGACTTCACACTCGCATACTCCTGGCACTTTTGGCACGCTGTCGCTCCCCTGCCGTTTGTGACTTCATTTCCAGTCTGGCACGACACGCACGAAACATTCCCCGCTCTCGCCTTAAACTGGCCATCTTGACACGGCACACACGCCCCGCCCATGGGCTCCTCCCCCGCCGGACACACACACCCCTCGGGAAACACCGAGGTCAAATTCCCCGGACATTTTTCACACGCTGTCGACCCCGGCGCCGACCAGAATCCCTGCGCACACCTTTGACACACATTTCCCTCCTCAAACGTGCCCGCGGGACAAGCCTCGCACCGGTCCTCGTACGTTCCCGACACAGACCCCGGTGCACACGGCTGGCAGGCCCCGTTTTCAAATTGGTGGTTTTGGTTACAGACACCCCCCTCCGCCGTCGACGCGGAGAGCTCAGCCTGCAGCTCCGGCAATGCGCTCAACCCCTCGACGGCGTGCTGCACTTGCGCATAAAAAACACACGTGTTTTCCGCGCACGCCGTGGCATTGTACGTCGGCTGGAGCACACTGCACGGCAAACACGCCTCCGTCCCCGACGTGTTTTTAAACCACCCCTGCCCGCACGGCAAGCACGCGAAAAAGCCATGATCGATTTCTACCTGCTCGTAGCCCGCCGGGCACCCGGCGCCGCCGACGCTGTCTGTGCCGAAATCTCCGCGTGCAGGCAAGCACTGCGTCGCCGTCGTGAACCCCGGCCCGCGGTCGCGCTCGCACGGCACACACCGCGCGGCACCCTGCTCGGGTGCGACGCTCCCCGCGGGGCACGGGACGCATTCCCCCGAGTCGCCATAGCCCGCCTTTGCCGTCCCCGGCGCGCATGCGACGCAACCCACGCCGTCTGCCTGTCCCGACGCCATCCACCCCGGCGGGCACGCGCAAATATTCGTATCGGGATCCAACGCGTCCGACGGACACCAGGTGCAGTTTTGCACACCGCGCGGGTCCAGGCCGAAGCCGGGATCGCAGCGCCCGCACGAACCGTCGAGGCACCGCGAGCACCGGAAGAAGGAATCTCGGCTTTGCTTGAAATGCGGCGGGCACGGCTGGCAAATTCTTTCTCTACAGTCAAAATACTGGTCCGAAGCGCACAGGGTGCATTCGGAGGCCGTGGAATTGCGCGTAAAGCCGTCGGGGCACGGGATACACATTTCGCAGGCGGGGGAGTAGTACGTGGAATCGCACACGTCCGATGCCCCTTGTTCGTTGGCGGGGCACACTTGGCACGTACGCGTCTGATTTGACCGCGCGGCGTTTTTTGCGCAGCTCACCACCCCCTCCGTGTCGTATACTTGACGGTCGGCAAAGGGGGTTTCCAGGCAGATAAAGGGATGGGCGTCACGCAACGGCGCAAAGAGAGGTAGGGTAAAGAGTTGCATGTTCGTGGCACCGTCGGGGATCGCTGCGGTGCCCGGGAGCGCGCACTGTGTTGTGCCCTCCAGCGTCCACGTCGCAAACTGTGAACAGTTGAGTTGACTGGCGCAAAGTGCCGCGCAGTCGTGGTGCGAGATGCTGGTGCTGGTAGCGACGGAAAACTGGAGGCCGGCTGTGGATGTGGTCGAGGTGGTGTTGGCGCTGGTGCGGAAGATGTGCGCGACGTGGTGGAGCATGCGGTAGGTCTGGAAACCATGCGTTGAAAAAAGCGATACAGAGTATGGTGCAAACCGATCGCTGCAATATTGTCCATCGCATACCGATGCAAATGCTGGAAATTGCATCCCCTCCAGTGTGTTGCTATTATCCAGGTAACATTCATTGCCACCGAAAGAATACCACTGACAGACCTGGAGTCCCAAAGACCAGCAGGCGTGCTCACAGCCCTCTCGCGTGTGTACGTCCGGCAGCGCTGCCATCTGCGTCGTGCTCGACAGCTTCGTATTCGTAGCAACCAGCACGCTGTAAAACCGGCCCGACTCATACTCCACCGCCCCCGGCAGGACGTGCAGCGTCGCACCCTCACACTCTCCCGGGCACAGCAAACTCGTGTGCAGGTGCCCGTCGTGGACACGGAGGCTCTCGCCGTGCTGCCAGCGCGCAGCAAACACGCGGCGCACGACGCTCGCATGATCCGTCTGCGACGCAGTCCACCGCGGAAACGGTGGGGACATGCCGTCGGGGATGACGGGCTGCGTGGTGTTGGCCGAGCAGTGCTGCGCCTGGGGCACGCACGTCCGGAAAAAGACGGCCTTTTGCTGCTGTACAAGGTAGGGCACAAAAAGCTGTGTGGCTTGAAAATAGTTGTTGTCCATGCACGCATAACGGCAGTGGTAGAAACACGTCGTGCAGGAGGCCTCGCATTCGGTGGTGTTGAGTGTCGTGCAAAAGGCGGGGTCGGGGGGGTTGCGATAGATGACGTTGTTTTCCAGGACGACGAGGGGCACGTACGTGACGACGTGCGACGACGGACACGAACAGTTGGTGAGGTTATCATGGCTTTGGATTTCATTAACCGACGGTCGGTGTATTTTAGGCACCGTATCCAATTCGGTAATATTGACGTGGGTTGTCGTTGAATCGTTCCGGATGTCGTCTTCTCCCCAGACGACGACGCTGTCGCCGGACGGCAAGCGCGAAAATCGCAGGCGCTTGTGTTCATCATCAAGTTGTCCGGGGTAGTGATTTTGATCTAGGTTGCGACAGATGTCCCGCTGCGGCAGCCTGGGCTCGCACCGCCCATCCCCAGGAACAAACCCGGGCTGGCACGACTTACATGCTTCGCCGCCGTCAGAAAACGTATTTGGCGGGCAAGCTGTGCACTCCGACGCGACATCTGCAAATTTTTGAAAGTTGTCCCGGCACTGCGTACACTGTTGTTGCCCGTAGTTTGTCGTTTCGGAATTTGCGGGGCAAATCCCACATTCCGTCGACGCATTCAGCCAGTACTCACCCTTCAAGCATGGTGAACAAAACAATTCGTCCTTGAGTTTCGTGTCGCCTTCCTTGCACGGCACACAACGAACGCGCGGGTGCTGCTTGTGGTTGGTCCACTCGATGACCGCAAATGTGGTGGCACTAGCTGTGTACTCGGGCCCAGGCACGACGAGAATTTTGGCATCGTCGCCGTCTCTCAGGCGGTCATTGATGGCTGTGATGTCGGTATTGTGCACCGACATGGTATGTTCTGGGTCAGTGTCATAAATGTGCTTGTAAAAGTGCACCGTGAGGTCTTTCAGCACCGAGTTCTCTGTGTCCTTGAGTGCGAGGCTGGGCCGCGGGGAGCCCCACCGGTAAAATCTCCACGTGATGTTGTTGGATTTCAGCGGCCAGGTATAGCGCAGGGTGAGGTCGTCTTGCCACGAGTGAAACAAAAATTGATCCGGGGTATGATAGTCTGCGTCCGTGACGTGTGTAGTTTCCGAGAGATACGCCGCGGCAACAACCGCACGGCTCTCCTCCCCAGCGGGACACGGTGTGCAACTTGCGGCCCCGGAGGCGTTGCTGTAGAAGCCGTTCGGGCACGGGAGGCAGATTGTCGTGTTTGTGGTGTTGGAGAAGAAGCCAGGCGGACAGGGGGTGCAGGTGCGATGGGCGCCTCGAAACGAGCCTGGCTCGCACGTGCTGGTGGAGGTGGCGGTGGGTGTCGCGAGGAAGAGCACCGCGGCGAGGACAAGGAGGCGCATTTTGCGGTTGTAATCTGCGGTTATGTCGCAAAATATATACCGTATGCCTACAGCGTGGCCGAGGATCGTAATCCGTGCCATATGTAAATCTATGTAAAATATGCGTTGAAGTTTACTCTAAAATACGGAATTTTCAGTGCAATACGGCGTGAGCAGAGGGCACTGCCCCTAGCGACCGCGATGCAACAGTTTGGGCCTGGCGTGTTTTTCCAGTGTTTTCGGAGCGGGTAGTCTTGAAAACCATTTTGTCCTGGATTTCGCCGTACACCTGGACCGCGACGCAGGCAATGCTCATCACCCCCTGCATACAGGACTCAAACAACGCAAACCTCTGCCATCACGGCAGGTGTGCAGGTCTGACAAGAGAAACATCGCAAACCCCCACAAACCTGCCAGGTGCGAACTTCATGGTCTGTGGGCGGCACGGGGACCACGGCGCAAGCTTCCGCCGCGGGCGGGGCGCAGCAGCATGCGGGAAGCGCGCAGGTATCCAGCAGCATGGTGCGTGTGTGACTCGCGCTGACGCTATATAAAAACAGCGGTGTGGATGGGCGGAGACATTATGCCATCCAAAAGCTCATTCAATAATATTCCACATCAACCACACCCCCGCAGCAAAGCCAAGGTACTTCCTGGTATGAGACCTCGGCGTTTTGATTTTGGAACAAAAGGAAACATGGCCAAAGCATTGAAAGCGTCAAGTTTTAGTACCAAGAGTAGTTAATTTCTGTAGGTTTATTTTTTAAAAATTAATCTAAAGCGTGATCAATGGTACATTCGTGCATGAATGTGGTAAGTGGGTGCTCGACACCCGACAGGAACCTCTATTCTTGATATTTGTCAATTTTTGTGAAACATCACATTTTTAGGCAAATCTAGCCAAATGCTGAAACGAGTAAATTTTTGCTTAACGCGAATTCGATCCTCATCCAAATAACGTGGGTTCCGATTCTTGGCTACGCTATGTAAAAAATTGCCAGAACCAATCAGAAAACGGCATATTTTAGGCAAATCTAGCCAAATG
>MDSW01053210.1_pt1 | contig 10970 bp, 10 predicted proteins | sample 811171 | NCBI WGS metagenome assembly MDSW01 (sample SAMN05326641, study PRJNA326480) | marine metagenome | isolation source: seawater | place: Atlantic Ocean: North West | collected 2012 | reverse complement strand
TGATGTCATAGGTTTTGAGGATAGAATTTCTATCTTGCCTGATTTTCCACTGTTATGAAAATCTAAAGCTTCTTGATCAGTGTATCTTTCTATTTTGGACTTTTTCTTCATTTAAAAAGCAAGTATCTTACAATTGTCACAAAAATATGGCTCACATGTCAAGATGAACTTAATAGCTTCAACATCTACATTTAGCTTTTTTACATTAATAAGCAGAATTCTAGGCTATGTCAGGGATATTTTGATAGCAATTTTTTTAGGCACGAGTATTTTTGCAGATGTTTTTTTTGTAGCATTTAGACTTCCCAATACATTCAGAAGACTATTCGCTGAGGGTACTTTTAATGCAGCCTTTATACCCAGCTATGCAGGTGAGCTAGCCCAAAGCAAAAAAAAAGCTAACCACTTTGCAAGTAATGTTTTTAATTTACTTTTTTTAATTTTACTTTTTTTAGTCTTTATTGCAGAAATTTTTATGCCACAACTTATATACTTGATAGCACCAGGATTTTATTCAAATCCTGAAAAAATAAGCTTAGCTATAGATTTGAGTAGAATTACTTTCCCTTTTTTATTGTTTATTAGTTTAGCATCCTTTTTTTCAGCAATACTAAATTCTTATAATAAATTTGCCGTCGCCGCAGCTGCACCAATAGTTTTAAATTTAATTTTAATAGGAGCTTTATTTTTTTCAAAATGGTTAAATTTATCCAACGTACATGTATTGTCTTATGCAATTTCTTTATCTGGTTTTTTACAATTATTAATTTTATTTTTTTTTGTAAGAAGGAATTTTACCCCCTTTTTAAGTTTAAAAATAATTCTTGATAAGAAAGTAAAGTTTTTTTTTAATAAATTACTTCCAAGTATTTTTTCTTCTGGCGTAACCCAAATAAATATTCTAGTTGGCACAATTATAGCTTCGTTTCAAGCAGGTGCTGTATCTTATCTTTATTATGCAGATAGAGTTTATCAAATTAATCTCGCAATAGCTGGTATTGCAGTTGGAACAGTTATGCTTCCACAGCTTTCAAAATATATTAAGAAACAAAACGTTAAAAAAATAACCCACTTACAAAATAGAGCAATAGAACTTTGTTTGTTTTTATCAATACCTGCTGCTACAGGATTATTTTTAGCTTCAAATGAAATTATTACTGCTTTGTTTGGATATGGTTCTTTTAATGATGTTAGTGTGGAAAATACAGCTCTTGCCCTAACCTTTTTTGCCTTTGGAGTTCCAGCTTTTTCAATATTAAAAATTTTTTCAAATTTCTTTTTTGCAAGAGATAATACTAAATTACCTTTTCATTTATCAATTATTTCTGTAGCCATAAATATTTTAATTAGTGTCTCTTTTTTTAACAAAATAGGATTTATTATAATACCGATAGCTACATCAATTTCATCTTGGATAAACGTTTTTATGCATTATTATTTTATTAGAAAAAGAAACTTTCACAGTTTTGATAAAACTTTTATCTATAAATTACCCAGAATGATATTATCAGTGGTTGTAATGGGTTTTATTTTATATTTATTATTAGGCCTATTTTCTGATAAATTTAATTATAATGAAAGTTGGAAATCTATTTACTTATTTATTATAGTAACAATAAGTGTAATAGTTTATTTTTTGATTTCAAACTTTTCAGGAGCTTTCAAATTTAAAGAAATTAAATTAAATTAAATTAAATTTAGCATATGAAAAAAAAAAGAGTATTTTCAGGAGTTCAACCAACTGGAAATTTACATTTAGGAAATTATCTGGGTGCTATAGATAATTTTGTTAATTTGCAAAATAAATTTGAATGTATCTACTGTGTTGTCGATCTTCATGCCATAACAAATCATCAAGACCCAAAGCAGTTAAAATCAAATATTTTAGAAACGGTTGCTAGTTTTGTTGCATCAGGATTAAGTACAGAAAAAAATATTATATTTAACCAAGCTAGCGTTGCAGCACATAGCGAACTAGCCTGGATTTTTAATTGTGTTTCAAGGATAGGCTGGATGAATCGAATGACACAATTTAAAGAAAAGGCCGGATCAAATAAAGAAAATGCTAGTGTTGGCCTGCTTGTTTATCCAAATTTAATGGCAGCCGATATTCTTATTTACAAAGCCACCCATGTGCCAGTAGGCGAAGATCAAAAACAACATTTAGAATTAACAAGAGATATAGCAAAAAAATTTAATAATGATTTTAAATGTAAAGATTTTTTTCCAATAGTAGAACCATTAATATCAAAAGATATACCAAGAGTTATGAGTTTAAGGAACGGAAAAAAGAAAATGAGCAAGTCAGACGATTCTGACTATAGCAGAATTAATTTAAAAGATGATAAAGATTTAATTAATCTAAAAATTAAAAAAGCTACAACAGATGCAGACTCAATTCCTTCTGAAATTTCTGGTTTAAAAGATAGAGCGGAAGCAAAAAACCTATTATCAATATATGCAAGCATAAACAAAACTAATTTGGAAAAAGTTTTAAAAGATTTTGGAGGTAAAAATTTTTCAACTCTTAAGAGTAGTTTAAGTGAGACAATAATAGAAAAAATTTGCCCTATAGGAAAAGAAATTACAAAATTATTGCAAGATGAAAAATATTTAACAACAATTCTAAAAAAGGGTACAAATAAAGCAGATTTAATTGCTAAAGAAAATATAAAAGAAATTTACAACTTAATAGGTCTAACAAAGTTCACTTGATAAGTTTATTTTAGTATTATAGTAATTAACTATGATGGTTGAAACTGAACACACTCCAAATCCCGAAACTCTTAAATTTTTGCCTGGCAAAATAGTTTCTGAAATAGGACCAGTTGAATTTAATAAAGGCAATAATCAAGATAATAAAGATGTACCTTTAGCAAAAAGTATATTGTCATTAAAAGGTATCGACATGGTTTTTTTTGGCGAAAACTTCATTACCGTTAAAAAAGAAAAGAACTTTCAATGGGATGATTTAAAACATGGAATTATAGCTGAGATTAACGACTATTATTCAAGAGGCAACGAGGTTGTTTTAAAAAAGACAGATAAAAAAACTTCAAGTTCAGAAAAAAATTCATCTAATGAAACCGTAAATAAAATAAATGAAATTTTAGATAGTAAAGTTAGGCCTGCTGTTGCAAGAGATGGCGGCGATATAAAATTTAAATCATTTGAAAATGGAGTAGTAAAAGTAGAACTTAAAGGGAGCTGTTCTGGATGTCCCAGTTCAGTTTTAACGTTAAAGCAGGGAGTACAAAATTTGCTATGTCATTATATTCCTGAGGTTAAATCTGTAGAGGCAATACCTGATAAATGAAAAAAAATTTTACATCTTATAGAGAACAATTACTCTATTTAGCTAAAGTTTATGGAGTTGTTGAGATTAAAAGTTATGCAAATGCAAAAAAAAGATTATCCACATCTCAGTTAGAATTAATTTTAATTAAGAATAAAATAAAACTTCCTTTAAATAGATTAAATAGCAAATTAATAGCTAAATTGGAATTAAGAGAAAAATCAATCACCAATGTCTGGTTGTCTCTATTTTTTATTGTATTTTTAGCAGGTTTTATTACTAGTAGACCTTACATTAAAAAAATTGTGAATGAAGTTAAATTTACTTACGTTGCAGAAGAATACAAACAAATAGATAAGGACAGCAAAAAAGTAGTAAAAAAAAATAAAAAAGTAGATAAAGATAAAGAAAAGAAAATTACAAAACCAGAAAATGACAATACAATTAGCCTGAATGTCCAAACCACGATTAATTTATTTACTGATTTAGAATATGATCTAAAAAAAATCCGTAATGGACAGCAAGTTAAGCCAGTATACTTTACCAAACTACCCAAAGATATCAAATCGTTGGGGGATACATCACAAAAAAAGAATTTATTTATTCAGATAGTTTTACCTTTAATCTTGGCTGAAAATACTAAAATACTAGAGGATAGAAAAAAGTTATTTAAAATTTTAAACAAAAATTTCAATACAATTGGTGAAAGAATTTGGTTAAAAAGAAGATTTAAAGAATACAAAGTTGAAGACTCTGATTTAGCAGAACTCAAGACAAGAATGGATATCATTCCAGCATCTATAGCTATCGCACAGGCAGCTAAAGAAAGTGGGTGGGGAACATCTAGATTTGCATTAGAAGGAAATGCATTGTTTGGCCAGTGGACTTGGAGTAAATCTGCTGGTATTGAGCCAATAGATAAGGACGAAGACAAAAGTCATAAAATTCTGGCATTTCAAATTTTAAGGGCTTCAGTTAAGGCGTATAAAAACAATCTTAATACTCACAAGGGTTATAAGGAATTTAGAGAAGCAAGAGCAAAATTAAGACAAGAAGAAAAAAAAATAAATGGACTTGAACTTACCAAACATCTAGATCGTTATGCCGCAACAGGCAGGGAATATACCAAGATAATAGAAAAAATTATTGTACAAAATGATTTAACCGATTTTGATAATGCCAAGTTGTTATCAACGAAATCTAAAAAAGGTGTTTCTCTATAGTTGCTATTTTTCTCCAACGACAAATTGTATCCCTAACCAGCGCCAAGAACTATCTTTGTCTTTTAAAGAACAATTAATTCTACCTCTTTCTCCAACAAATTTATCTTCTAACAAAAATTTAATTTTGTATTCATTTATAAATTGAATCTTAGATTTGTGCCAATTTCCACCCTCGTTTGAAAAGCAATTAATATTTTTAATATTAATTAGATCAGGATAGAAAGTAATTTCAACAATTGGAGGATTGTTATCTTTAGATAAATATTTGTCTTCCGGTATAATTTTTTTATGTGGAAATGGAAGAGTGTTTATAATTGTTTTAAATCTTTTTAAATTTCCATATTTCTCATTTATTGAATATCTAGGTAATTCAAATTTATCGTGTGTAATATCTATTACTCCAGAATGTTGACCAAATGCAAATTCAAACTTCATTTCATTAACGACTTCTTTAAATTGATCACTGTATTCGCCAAAAGGATAGGAAAAAAATTTCGGTGAAAAATTTATTTTTTCTCGGAAAAGTTTATCAGCTTTCATTAGGTCTTTTAAAATTTCGGTTTTATTTTTTTCAACCAAGTAACCATGTGTATGACTGTGATTTCCAATTAAACCTAAGTTACTATTTTTTATTTCTTTAATTTCATCCCAACTCATATATCCATTTGATCCAACGGTTTCAGTATTTACAAAAAGAATAAATGGTATCTTTTCTTTTCTTAAAATTGGCCAAGCATGTTTGTAAAAAGATGTAAAAGCATCATCAATTGTTAATAAAAATACTTTCTCTACGTTATTTTCCAAATTTTTTTTAAAATTATTAGGGTGTATAAATTTATGATTTAGTAGTTTGATTTCACTTATATGTTTTTTAAATATTTCTATTTCTATATTGGTTGAAGGATATTTATTTTCATCAAATCTGTGGTACATAAGAGCAGTAATGCCTTTATTTTTATCTAAATTATAATTAATTTCACTTATTGATTTATTTGATAATAATAAGATTAAAAAGAGAATTAAAATTATGAATTTTTTATCTATTGATTTTAGCAATTTTTGCACCTCACTGTATTTTAATATTAATAACAAAAAAATACAAAAATTTATTTCAACAGACAATTATGAAAATGACCATATGGCACAGGTAATATTGGATTTTTTAAATCAAAACAATTTTACAATTGATGATTTAGAAGAAATATTTGTTAATCAGGGACCTGGTAGTTTTTCTAGTATTAGAACATCTATTTCTGTTGCAAAAGGATTTAGTATTGCAAAAAAGTTAAATCTATATGGTTTTAATTCTTTTTTATTGTATGCAATTACATATTATAATTCTAAAAATTCAATATATTCTTTAATTAAAATAAAAGAAAAATATTATTTAAAGTCATATCAATTTAATAATTTATTAATTTCTGCAACAAAAGAGATTACTATTAACGAAATTTTATCTAAGCTTTCAAATAATGTTATAGTTTGTCCCAAAATTGCTGAAAATTATTATGATCAAAGATTAATAAATCTTCCTAAATTGGAGTTTGTAAAGGAAAATTATGAAATATTAGTTAAACTAAAGAAAACAAAGTATTTAGATAAGGATAATTTGAAGCCTTTATATTTAAGTTAATATCATTTAGACTTATTTATAAAAAATTAGTGATATGAATAGTATTGAAAAAATTTGTTCACAAAAGGGTGTTAGACTCACCGATCAAAGGAAATTAGTAGCAGAGGTTATGTCCGACGCTAAAGATCATCCTGATGTTGATGAATTACATAAAAGAGTAACTAAAATTGATCCAAAGGTTAGTGTGGCTACAGTTTATAGAACAGTTAAACTTTTTGAAGAAGCAGGAATAATAGAAAAGCATGATTTTAAAAGTGGCAAAGCTAGATATGAGAGGGCACCTGAAGAACATCACGACCATTTAATAGATGTGAACAGTGGAGAAATTATTGAATTTGTAAATGAAGAAATAGAAAAACTTCAAGAAAATGTTGCAAAAAAATTAGGCTATAAACTAGTAGATCACAGATTAGAGTTATACGGAACTAAAATTAAAAAATAATAAAATTGACAAAAAAAATATTTATTAAAACCTATGGATGTCAAATGAATGAATATGATTCTAATCGTATTTATGATTTAGTTTCCACGATAGGTTATGAAAAAACGGATTTTAAAAAAAAAGCAAACTGTTTAGTGTTAAATCCCTGCCATATTAGAGAAAAAGCAACTGAAAAAGTTTATGATGAAGTTGGTAGAATAAAAAAAGAATTTAGAAATTCAAAAAAACCTCTCGTAATTATCTCTGGTTGTGTTGCGCAAGCTGAGTCAGAAGAAATGTTAAAACGTGAACCTTTTATAGATATAGTAGTTGGTCCACAGTCATATCATAAAATTAATGATTTAATTTTAAATTACTATAGAGAAAGCAAAAAAATTAATTTAACTGATTTTGATACAGTAAATAAATTTGATAAATTAGAAAGTATTGGTCATTCTGTAAATAAAACTTCAAGTTATATAACAATACAAGAAGGTTGTGATAAGTTTTGTAATTTTTGTGTAGTTCCTTATACACGTGGACCAGAATATTCTAGGCCATTTAATCAAATAATAAATGAGGCAGAAACTTTAGTTAATAATGGTGCTAAGGAAATTGTATTATTAGGTCAAAACGTTAATGCTTATAATTTTACTAACACGAAGATGAATTTCAGATTATCACATTTACTTATAGCACTTAATAAAATAAAAAAGTTAGAGAGAATTAGATTTACCACTTCTCATCCCAAAGATATGTCAGAAGATTTAATCAAGTGCTATAGCGAGTGCACCAAATTAATGCCCTTTTTGCACTTGCCTATTCAAAGCGGATCAAACAAAATTCTAAAACTAATGAATAGAAAACATACACGAGAGTACTATTTATCAATTATAAAAAAGCTGAAAGAAATCAATAATAAAATAAAATTTTCAAGTGATTTTATAGTTGGATATCCTGAAGAAACAGAAGATGATTTTAACGAGACGCTCGATTTAGTTAATTTGGTTGGTTTTATAAATTCATATTCATTTATTTTCAGCCCAAGGCCAGGTACTCCAGCGATGGAAAAAAAATTAAATAATAAAAATCAGAATAAAGAACGACTTAATAAATTGCAAAATTTACTTAGCAACATTCAGATTCAAGAAAACAAAAAGTTTGAAAATAAACATTGTGAAGTGTTGGTAGAAAATAAAATTACAAATCAAAATAAATTTTTTGGTAGAAATAAGCATATGACACCAGTAATATTTACCTCAAATAATAGTAAGATTGGTAGTATAACTAATGTTAAAATAGAATCTTCTAATCGCAATACTTTATTTGGTAGTGAAATAAATAATAAAATTGAGGCAGCTTAACTTGGTAAAAATTGATAAACAAAATAGAAATGGTAAAGAAGCATCAATAACTTATGCAAACGATAGTTCAATAAATATTAATATTTTTAATAACGAGATTCTAAAAGAAATTGTTGGAGCATTTGATAATAATCTTAGAGAGTTAGAAAAGCTATCAGGATCAGAAATTTATTATAGAGGAAACTCTATTATAATTAAAGGTGAACAACTTTCTAATGAAAGAGTTAAAAAAGCAATAGAGTATTTGATAGATAGATTTAAATTTAATAAAAAAATAGAAAATAGTGATATAATATCATCATTAAATAATGACATGGTCGAGAATGTAAAAAATAATTCTAAAGTCCAGCATTTAGAGGAAGTTATTAAAACTCCCAAAAGATCTGTGATTCCAAGATCAAAAAGACAAAGAGATTATGTGAAGTCTTTAAAAACTCATCAAATAATTATGTCTTTGGGACCTGCAGGTACAGGAAAAACTTATTTAGCTGTTGCTGCTGCTTTGTCAATGTTACTAGAAAAAAAAGTTGAAAGAATAATATTGTCAAGACCCGCAGTTGAGGCAGGAGAAAAACTTGGATTTTTACCCGGTGACATGAAAGACAAAATAGACCCATATCTAAGACCATTGTATGACTCTCTTTATGATTTATTAGACTACGAGAAAATTCAAAGAAAATTAGAATCTGGGGAAATAGAAATAGCACCCCTTGCGTTCATGCGAGGTAGAACCTTAAAGAATTCCTTTGCTATTTTAGATGAAGCTCAAAATGCAACTATGACACAAATAAAAATGTTTCTAACTAGAATTGGGGAAAATTCAAAACTAGTCGTTAATGGAGACCCTTCTCAAATTGACCTTCCAAATAAAAGCAATTCAGGTTTAATTGAGTCACAAAAAATATTAAAAGGAATAAAGGAAATTGCGATTATAAATTTTGACCATCAAGATGTAATACGCCATCCTTTAGTTACAAAAATTGTAGAAGCTTACCAAAAAAAAAGTGATGATAAAAATTAATGTTGCAGTTGATAACAAATACTGGCAAAACAAAATTCATAATCCAAAAAAGTATTTAAGCAAAAAAATTAAAAAAACATCTAATATTTTTGAATTTTTAAAAAAAAAAAATTATATATTCACAATTCTTTTAACAAATTCCTTAAATATAAAAAAACTTAATAAACAATTTAGAAAAATTAACAAGCCTACTGATGTTTTATCATTCCCTTCTTTTTCAAAAAAAAGTTATTTTAAGACTAATAAGCAAAAAAATATATATTTAGGAGATATTGCAATTTGTTACGAAATTATAAAAAAACGCTCAAAAAAAAAAGATTTTATCGCTGAATTTGATAAAGTTTGGGTTCATGGTTTTTTGCATTTACTTGGTTATGATCATGTGAAAAAAAGTGATTATTTAAAAATGATTAAAGTAGAAAACAAAATTCTTAGTATAATTTAAAATTGAAATAATTTGACTGATTTTTTTAGAAATAAATTTTATATCGTATTTATTTATCCATTTTTCCTAGGGTCGATATTAATATTTGCTTTTTCACCATTTAATTTAACATTTTTGAATTTTTTATCATTTTCATTTTTGTTATATTTGATTCTTTTAATAAAAAAAAAAAATTTTAATAATTTTAATTTTTTCTACCTGGGTTGTTCTTTTGGTTTTGGTTTCTTTCTATTTGGAAATTATTGGATTTCTATATCGTTAACACATGATGATAATTTTAAATATTTAATTCCTTTTGCCTTAATTTTTATTCCTTTATTCTTATCTTTGTTTTTAGGAATAGTTGCATTTATAGTAGGATCTTACGCTTCACAAAATATTTTTTTCATTTTATTATTTTCAACAATTTTTTCAATATTTGAATTTTTAAGAGGAAATATACTTACAGGATTTCCCTGGAATCTTGTAGCTTACACCTGGTCGTGGTCACCTGAATCAATACAAATTTTGTCAGTTATTGGTACATATTCATTTAGTTTAATATCAATTACTTTGTTTTCCCTACCTTTTCTTTTTTTTCAAAAAAAAATTCATAAAAAAAATGTTTTTTTAGCTATTTTTTTTTTCATACTTTTAGTTTTTAATTATTTATACGGTTATTCAAAAATCAGAGAAAATAAATTTAAATTTAGTGAAAATATAAAAGTAAAAGTAATATCACCAAATCTTACTTTACAAGAATTTCAATCAAATGATGAAGTTTTGTTACTTCAAGATTTGATCAGACATAGCGAACCTGAGAAAGATATAAAAACATTATTTATTTGGCCAGAAGGTATATTTTATGAGTCTTATTTAAGTAAAATTAAAAAATACAAAAATATTTTTAGTAAACATTTTTCTGAAAAGCACTTAATTATTTTAGGTATTAATAATTTCGTTAGAAAATCAAACAATACAAATTATTTTAATAGTTTGGTTTTATTGAATAACCAATTAGAAATTTTAGCAGTTTATAATAAAAAATATCTAGTACCATTTGGTGAATTTTTACCTTTAGAGTCTATTTTATCAAAAATTGGGCTTAAAAAAGTTACAAGAGGATATAATTCATTTTCACCAGGCAAATATAGAGAAAATATAATTTTAGATAACTCATTTGAAAATAAAATAATTTTACCGTTAATTTGTTATGAAATTATTTATTCAGGTAAAATAAAAAATAATAAAGATCAGAGTCCCGACTTAGTGATAAATATTTCAGAAGATGCTTGGTTTGGTGACTCTATAGGACCACATCAGCATTTTTCGAAAGCTATATATAGAGCAGTTGAAGAAGGTGTGTTTGTTGCTAGATCAGCTAACATGGGAATATCGGCAATAATCGATCCTAACGGTATACCGAGAAAAATCCTCAAAAAAAATCAAAAAGGCTCAATCGAATACAACTTCCCGTCGTATTTTAACAAATCAACTTTATTTTCAAAATATGGAAATAAAATATTTTTTTTAATAATTTTTTTGTATATATTGCTAACTTTAATTTTAAAAAACTTTAAATCTAATGA
>MDSW01030846.1_pt1 | contig 10970 bp, 11 predicted proteins | sample 811171 | NCBI WGS metagenome assembly MDSW01 (sample SAMN05326641, study PRJNA326480) | marine metagenome | isolation source: seawater | place: Atlantic Ocean: North West | collected 2012 | reverse complement strand
GTTTTTTTTATAAAAAATCCTACAGAATGAGTAGTATAAAAATTAAATGTCCAATGAATTTTACTTGGATAAAAACCATGTCTTATAAAAAATTTATGAACACTACCGAACAGAAAGTCTATTTCTTGATTTTTTTCAAAATATGATTTTACAATATCTAGAGCATCGTCATAAAAATAGTCATCAGAGTTTAAGATGCCAATAATATCTCCAGATGCTAAATCAATACCTTTATTCATAGCGTAATATATGCCTTGGTCCTTTTCAGAAACAAATGAAGAAATGGATTTTTTGTATTTATCTATAATTTCTAAAGTACCGTCTGTTGATCCTCCATCAATAATTATATGTTCATAATTCTTGTATTTTTGGCTTAATAAACTTAATATATTTTTTTCGATATAACTTTTGTTATTTTTTACTACAGTAATTATTGAGATTTTTGGATTCTTCATTTTACTATTGGTAAATTTTGATAAATTTAAATTAATATAACAAATAAAATTAATTACTATGAAAATTTATTACTGGTGTCCATATCTTACTAATATTGCTACAATTAACGCTGTTAAAAGATCGGCAATCTCTGTAAAAAAATATAGTAATAAAAAACCTGATGTTTCTATATTAAACAGTTCGGGAGAATGGCTCTTTTTTAAAAATAATAGTTTTGGGATTAAAATATTAAGTACTTTAAAAAATGTAAATCTTCACAAATACCTACCTAAGCAAGGGCTTTTTTTTAGCAGAATTTCATTTTTAATAATATTTATCATAAATCTTTTTCCACTTATTTACAAAATAAAAAAAAATAAACCAAACTATTTAATTATTCATCTTCTAACATTTTTACCAATTATTCTAAGTCCTTTATTATCAAAAGATACGAAAATTATATTGAGAATCTCTGGATATCCTGAAATGACAATTTTTAGAAAATTATTATGGAAATATTTTTCTAAATATCTTTATGCTATCACTGCCCCTACTAAATTAACTATGGACTATCTTATTGAAAATAAAATTTTCGAAAGAAATAAAATTAAAGTTTTAAAAGATCCAATTATTGATGTTAATGAAATAAATAAAAAAAAGAAGTTAAATGAAAATATAAAAATTAAAGAGGAATTTTATGTAGCGATTGGAAGGTTAACTGGTCAAAAAAACTTTGAATTTTTAATTGATTCCTTTTCTAAAAATATTAATAAATTTAAAATTAAAAAACTATATATAGTTGGCGATGGTGAAAATTTTAATAAACTAAAAAAAAAATTAATGAATAATAAAATGGAAAATAATATTTTTCTTACTGGGTTTAAAAAAAATGTTTATGAAATTATTAATGATTCATCTGGTTTAATTTCTGTCGCTAGCTATGAGGACCCAGGATTTACTCTTATAGAAGCAGCTTTTTTAAGAAAAAAAATTATATCATCTCTAGTTAAAAATGGTCCTTTGGAAATGAATAATTTTGGAAATACTGGTTATTTTTTTGAGTTCAATAATGAGGAAGATTTTATAAAAAAAATTTTAGAAAGTGAAAATTCAAATAATTTTAATAAACTTAAAAATGCTTTAAAATTTAGTAAAGAATACTCTAAATTTCATCATTTCCAAGAATTAGATAAAATATTGATTTAGATTTTTTCTAAAATTCCTATAAAATTTTTTATATTTTTTTTTTTTTGAAAACTTATAAATATTTTTTCTGCAGATAATCTCTTTTTTATAAAATGGTTGGGGGTTTTTATAAAATTTATAAATTAGTTCTGAAAGTTTTAAATAGTTTTTCATTTCAAATATATTTCCTCCTTTTCCCGAACATAATATTTCTTTGGATCCCGCCTTAAAATTTGATGAAATTATTGGCATACAATAACTTGCTGCCTCAACCATTACAGTTGGAAGACCTTCATATATAGAAGAAAATATAAATAAATCATTTTGAGAATAGTATTTGCGTAGATTTATTTTGTTTTCAATTATTTCACATTTTATTTTATTTTTTTTTACAAAACTTAATAATTTATTTTTTAAAACTCCAAAACCAACTATAGTAAATTTTATCTTATGTTTAATTTTACTGTGATTTATAGCTTTTAATATAGTCATGTGATCTTTTTGTTCTGTCAATCTTGCAATATTTAATATTTTTAATTCTGTATTTTTTTTATATTTTATTTTTTTAAGCCTTATTTTTTCAAAACATGGATTATAAATAGTTATAACTTTATTTTTAATATAGTTTGAAAGTGCAATGCTAGATTCTTTGCTATTTGTAGATACAATATCAGAAAATTTATATAATAATTTAACTAATAAATATATGATGTTTTTTTTTAAAAATTCAGAGAGATTTTTCTGATCCTTAAGTTCTTCTATATGGTTAATCTCATAAATAAAAGTTTTAATTCCTAAAATTAATTTTATAAATAATATAGTCCAAACATTTACAAAATACTGCATAGAAAAAAATATTTTTTTTTTGTTCTTATCTTTTTTTATAATCTTAATTAATTGGAAAAAACTCAAAAAAGTAGAATTTGAATTAAGTTGTGTACGTTTTATTTTTTTACTTAATGATATCTTGCTCTTTCTAAGTGTAATATATTCAACTTCGTATTTACTTAAATTGACAGAATTTATAAATTTACTAATAGTTGTATCAGCTCCGCCTATTCCTGGATAAGGATTAAAAAAATATATTTTAGTTTTATTATTCATTAATTTAAAAAGTTAATTTTAAATAATTTATAAGGAATTCTATATACTGGAAATGACGCCACATCTCCTGTAACAACAGTCTTTGGATTCCACGTAAAGCAAAATATTATAAATATTGTTATAAAAAAATTTTTTTTTACTAAATTTAACTTATTTTTTTTTAGTTTTGTTAAATCTATGTTTATTAAATTATTTTTAATTAAAAAAATAAATAATATAAAAGTCATTACATAACTTATATTTACCCACCTTCCCCAATCATAACCCATAGCAAATAAAAGTAATACTGGGCTTAAAAGCAATAGGATAATGCCTAATAAGTTTAAAAATTTAATTTTTTCAAAAAAAAGTATTTTTTTATCAATTAAATTTGAGTTAAAAAAAATAAAAAAAAGTGGTCCAAAACCGATTAAAATTATTAAAAAGTATCTAACAAAAACTTCAATGGAATAGCTTGGAATATTTCCTTGAAATTGCTGAATTATTGTAGATTTGTCGCCAAGCAATGCACAAGACATATAACATAATTCACCAAAGTTTTTATCAAGGTAATTTGCCATTTTGGCATGTTCATATTCAGTAAGAGGGAAAAAAATAAAATTAATAGAAATTAAAATTGTTGGCAAATAACATATTAATTCTATAAAAATTTTCTTACCTTTATTATTAATTTTATTAATAATCAAATCGATAAAAATCCAGAATAAAATAAAAAATATTACAGGCTCCCATATCAGTATAGAAATTGGTAAAATTGTAATTTTAGATATTCTGTAAGTATAAATTTGCTTAACTGGGATCGAACAATGTAATATAAATAAAACAAAAATAAATACCTCTTTTCGGGCCAATACTTCTATTTCTGCAACTGGATATAATAAAAATATTGGGCTAAATAATGCAAGTATATAAAATCTTTCTAGGGAATAATTTCTCACATAAAGAAAAATTGATAGATAAAAAATAAAAACAATTAAAATTTGAATTATCAGTATTGAATCTCTTAGATTTAAATCAAATATATTTGCTATAAAAATAGATATATTTCCTACTAAACCTCTTTTTGTAAAACCACCTGAATAATTAATTAGCCACTCAGAAATTGTCGAATCATTTCCTACATCATGTTTAATAAATAAATAAGAAACTGAAAAAAAAAATAAAAATAATAGGTAAAATAAAAGATAGAATTTTATTTTATTATTTTTATTAATAATATTATATGTCATTATTTTTTAACTTAAAATTTAATAAGAATATCTACTAATATATTTCATTAAATAATAACTTTTTGATAATTTGATTTATATTTACTTTTGCCTTCCAGTTTAATTCTTTAGATATTTTCCTTGGATCAGTGCCAACTTTCTCAATTTCATTAGGTCTTAAAGAAGAGGTATTATTTATCTTTAAAAATTTTATATTAATTTTTGAAAGTTTGAATATTCTATTTACTATATATTTTAGTGAAACAATTTTTCCAGTTCCAACTACATAATCTTTCTTAAATTTTGAATTGTTAATTTTATAAATAGCATTAACATATTCTGGTGCCCACCCCCAATCTCTAAAAATTGATATTTTGCCTAATTTTAAATATTCATTATTTTTTCTATTTCTTGCAAAATCAATTATTCTTTTTAAAACGAAATTTTTATTTCTTAATGGTGATTCATGATTTGAAAGAATTCCACTTTTGCAATGTAGTCCATAGTTTTCTCTATAATATTTTGTTAACCAAAAACTAAAATTTTTTGCATTTCCATAAGGACTATGAGGATTAAAAATATCTTTTTCATTTTTAAAAATTTTTTTAGACTGCCCAAAAATATCAGTTGAGGATGAGTTATAAATTTTAATTTTATACAATTTATTTAATCTTATAAACTCTAAAATTGAAAAGAGTATCTCTATATTACTTTTATAAGTTTCAACCGGATAAATAAAAGACTTACCGACAGATGACTGACCAGAAAAAAAATATATTTCTTCAGGTTTAATTTTTTTAATATCACTTATAATCAATTTAGGTTTTTTATCTTCATATTTTTTAATTTTAATTTTATTTATTACCTCAACTTTTTTTAGATTTTTTAAATTATTTTTTTTTTTAGATCTTGTATAACCATAAACTAAGTAATTTTTATTTATTAAAAGCCTACTCAAATAAGATCCGTCTTGTCCAGTAATTCCAATTATAAAAGCTTTTTTTTTCTTCATAATTTATTTTTCATTAAATCTAATTTTGATATCTTCATTTTTTGGGTTATTTTTTTGATCTAAAATATTAGGAAATTTTATTTCACCGCCTAAAAGTTCTGTTTGCCTTTCAAATGATAATTCTAATAAAATTGGATCCCCATTTTGATCTAAAGCTCCATAGTTATTCGGATGAATATGAGTTAATTCTAGTTCAAGTTTATTTATAAAATTTTCAATTTTATCTCTATTTCTGTCAACATCATGGAATTCGATAATTAAAGCTGTAAGTCTATTTTGAATCTCTAATATATCATTTAAAATTTCATATTCAGATCCTTCAATGTCTATTTTTAAAAAAACTTTATCAAAGTTTTTTATAATTTCTGGAATATCTCCTCTAATTATTTTTTTCTTTAAAAATTTAATTTTATTAGAAATAAATATATAATCAGATATACGCTGTAAATTATTAAAAATATTACTAAATTTAAAATTTTTTAAGTCTATAGCTATTTTTTTTAAAGATCTGGTAAAAATAAAATTAAAAGAAATTAAATCGTCATAGCAGAAAATTTTTGCATTTTTATTATGCTGCATAAAACTTTTTTCAAATGACCAATCATCAAATATTCCAATGCTTAAAAGGAAATTTGAACTCAAAATAGAATTTGAGTTTACCAGATAACCGCCATCATTTTCTTTTCCAAAGCGTTTTAATAAGTAATTATGTTTAGGTTTAAAAATTAATGGAAACACCATATTAGTTTAGAATTTAATTTTAATCCAACTTGGAGGAATGATATCTATATATTTTTGATTTACAAGACCACTCCATTTTTCAGGTACAACAATAATCTTATCGCTTTTCTGAGATAACCATGCTGCCCACCATGCAAAAGAGCTATTTGGAATTATAAAATTTTTAAAATTAGTCATCAAATATAAGTAGTTATAAAATTTATAACCAGCCAAATTATGCTCAACATAATATTTTTTTTCTATAAATGAAAAATTCTTTTTACACCAATTAAGATCGTCTGAAAAAATATAGACTACAGTATCATTTCCTAACATGCTTTGAATTTTAAATATTGCTTTTTTATAAAAATCAATAGTTACAACATTATGTTCAGGATTATTGATAAAATCTGTTCTTCTAACATTTAAGCATATACTTTTTTCATAATTAATATTTTTAAGAAAATTTATATTTTCTTTATCAAGTTTAACTTTATTAAAATTATAAATATTAAGTATTTCACTTCTATAATCTTTAAAATAGTTTTCTGATTGCCAAAGTCCATCTAAATACAAATTTGCGTATTTAGTTTTTAAAATTCTATTATCAAAAATTCTTTTTTTTTCATAGAATGCAAATAGGTTTAATCTATCTAAAATGATGGTTATAAATTTCCTTATTCTATAATTATTAGAAAACTGCAAAGTTTTTACTAAATCTTTTTTTTTTGCTAACTTCTTTTCTATATCGAATACGTCTAAATCAAAATCTCTAGGAACATTTCTAGGTGAAGGTTTAATCTTATGTTCCTCCATTAACCTTGTATCAAAATATAAAGGCACATTTTTTTTTTTTAGAAATACAATAACCAATTGCATATTGAAACATTTGGTTACCAAGGCCTCCTTTTAAATTAACTATAATCATTTTATTTGATTTGATCAGAAATAAAGATTAATAAATAATAATCAACAATTTTTAGTTTAATATAATGTGAATAAATGAATAAAACTTTGATCTTTACTGCTACTTACAATGAATCCAAAAATATTTCTAAACTTTTAAATAAAATTATAAATTTAAAGGAAAAGGTAGATTTATTAATTGTTGATGACAACAGTCCGGATGGAACTTCTAAAATAATAAAAAAATTTTTAAATAATAATAAGAATATTTTTTTAAAAAAAAGAAAAGGTAAGCTTGGTTTAAATACTGCTCATATTTATGGTTATAGTTATGCTTTAAAAAATAAGTATCAAAAATTGATAACTATGGATGCAGATTTGTCTCATGAACCAAAAGAAATTAAAAAAATAATTCAACTTCTTGATAAACATGAGTTCGTAATAGGCTCTAGATATGTCAAAGGGGGAAAAAATAATATGGAGGGTTTCAGATTATTAATGAGTATAGCTGGGAATAAAATTATAAAATATACATTAAATCTTAATGGTACAGAATTTACATCTTCTTATAGAGGATTTAATTTAAAGAAATTAAAAAAATTTAATTTTAAAAAAATAAAATCGCAGGGTTATAGTTTTTTTATGGAAACTGTATTTAGATTGAATAATTTAGGTTATGAATCTTTCGAATTTCCTATTAATTTTAGACAAAGAGATTTTGGTAAATCAAAAATACCAAAAATAGAAATTTTTAGAACCTTATACAACATTTTTAAATTATATTTTAAAAAAAAAAAAGTTTAAAATACTTGTATTAAAAAATATACTTTTAATCTAAAAGAAATAAATAAATAAAATTAAATGAAAATCCCAAAAACAACTAAAATAAATAAGTGTAGACTTTGTAAAAATACTAAACTTAAACAGATCTACAATTTTGGTAATCACTATGTTAGTAATTTTGTAAATAAGAATTCAATTTATAAAGGTATTAAAGCGCCACTAAACCTTGTCTATTGCAATAAATGCCATTTACTTCAATTGGAGCATTCAGCTCCACAAGAAATAATGTATAAAAAATTTTATTGGTATAAGTCTGGTATTACTAAAACGATGAGGGAAGGCTTAAAAGAGTTATATAAAGATATTAAAAAAAATTGTAAAATAAAACCTGGAGATGTTATTTTAGATATTGGAGCTAATGATGGCACTTTACTAAAATATTTCAAAAAAGATCAAATAATTACAATTGGATGTGAGCCAGCAAATAATTTAAAAAATGAGTTAAAAAAAAATTGTCATTATATAATTAATGATTTTTGGCATACTAAACATTTAAAAAAAATCCCTAACAAGCATCAAAAATTAAAAGTTGTCTCTGCTATAGGTATGTTTTATGATTTAGAAGATCCATCAGAGTTTATAAAACATGCGGCAGATGCTCTAGATGATGATGGTATTTTTGTTGCACAATTAATGTGCTCACATTCTATGTTTAAAACAAATGATTTAGGTAATATTTGTCACGAGCATCTAGAATATTATTCTTATAATTCACTAAAATATTTATTTGAAAAAAATGGTCTTAAAATCTTTAAAATGAGTGAAAACAAAATTAATGGGGGCTCTTATAGAATTTACTGTAAAAAAAATATAAAAAAATCTATACAATACAAAGAACAAGCAAGTTATAATGAAATAGTCAAATTTATTAGAAGAGTTAAACTAAATAAACAAAGGACTGTAAAATTTATCAAAAATAATATTAAATTAGGAAAAAAAATATTTCTTTATGGAGCCTCTACAAAAGGTAATACTCTTTTACAATATTATGGTTTAACAAATAAAGAGATTCCCTTTGCTGCTGAGAGAACTAAAACGAAATGGGGAAAATATACTGTTGGATCAGGTGTCAAAATTTTATCAGAAGAAAAAGCAAGAAAACTCAATCCTGATTATTTTTTTGTTATGCCTTATGGATTTATTAAAGAGTTTATAAAAAGAGAAAAAAAATGGTTAAGATCAGGTGGTAAATTTATTTTACCTTATCCAAAATTTAAAGTATTAAAAACATAATGAAAAAAAAAGCAATTATATTGGGTGTAACAGGCCAAGATGGTTCTTACATGGCTGAACTTTTACTTAAAAAAAATTATAGTGTTCATGGAATTTACAGAAAATCAGCAACATCTAACACAAAAAATATTAATAATCTTTTAAATAATTCTAAAATTTTTAATAAAAAGTTTTTTTTACATAAAGGAGATCTTATTGACCCCATTTCAATTTTTCGTATTATTTCTTTGATTAAGCCAGATGAGATTTATAATTTTGCTGATCAAGATCATGTTGGATGGAGTTATGAAATTCCAATATACTCGTTCAATGTTACTACCTTATCTGTAATTCAAATTTTTGAGTTTCTAAAATTAAATGGTAAAAAAATTAAATTTTTTCAACCATTGTCATCAAATATGTTTGGTCTAAGTAATGAAAAAAGTTTGAGCGAAAATTCAAAATTATCTCCAAGTAGCGTTTATGCTCTGGCAAAATCATCTACTTACTTAGCAGCGAAAATGTATAGTAAAATAAATAATAGTTTTATTTGTGGAGCAATTTACTTTAATCATGAATCACCCAGAAGATCTGAGGAATATGTGACAAAAAAAATAGTAAGATCTGTGTGTGAAATATTTAAAAAAAAAAGAAAATATATTTATTTAGGAGATATTTCAGCAAAAATTGATTGGGGATATGCAAAGGAGTATGTTGAGATCGCATGGAAAATTATGCAACAAAAAAAACCTGAATTTTTTATTATTGGAACTGGAACAACTACATCTGTAAAAGAATTTATGATTCAATGTTTTAGATATGTAGGCTTAAATTATAAAAATTATTTAAAAATAGATAAAAAATTATTAAGACCATCTAAAACTTTGACTTTAAGAGCAAATACATCGAAAGCTAAATCAAAAATAAATTTCAAAATAAAAACAAAAATAAAAGATTTAATTAAAATAATGATGGATCATGAGCTCTCAAAATATAACAATTGAAGATAATAGTGTATCTATAATTCTTTCAACATACAATGAAGCTCCTGTAATTGAAGATACTTTAAAAAAAATATTTGAAACAATTAAAGGTGTAGAAATAGTTTTAGTAGATGACAATTCTACAGATGGTACTTTAGAGAAAGTCAAAAACTTTAAAGAATTTAATATTAAAATATTTTCAAGAAAAGAAAGAGGTTTAGCTTCTGCTTTTTTATTAGGTTTAATAAATACCACAGGAGAAAAGATTGGTTGGATAGATTCTAATATGGGTGATTTAATAAAGTTCTTTCCTGCAATGATAAAAGATTTGGATGATAATGATATAATATTGCTCTCAAGGTATGTTGAACATGGCAGTGACAACAGATCAAAATTGAGAGTTATAAGCAGTAAATTAATTAATTTTTTTTGTAGAATTGTTCTTAGTGATAAAATTAAAGACTATACAAGTAGTATATTTATTATGAATAGATCATGTCTAAAGAGTGCAGTTCCAATAGGTTATGGCCACGGTGAATTTTTTATAGAATTTTTATATAAATGTTTAAAAGCAAATCTAAAAATAAAAGAAATTCCTTACATACAGCCTCCTGATAAAGAGGGGTTGAGCAAAACTGCATCGGGAATTTTAAATTTTTTTAAACTTGGATTTAATTATATAATTAGAATTATTATTATTAAAATAAGATAAATTAGTTTACTTCAAAAAATCTTAAAGATTTACTCTCGCTACCAATATATTTTTCTAATAATTTAATTTTTTTCGAAAAAACTGATTTGTCCATATTTACAGAAATAATATATAATTTTTTTTTATCCTTTTTTAACTTAAGTATTTTATTTATTAACCTTTTTTTATCTATTTTTTTTTTTAGTGGATCAACTAGTATAAAACACTGAGAATAATAATTTAATAAATTAACCTTCAAAATATTATGATTGTATAACTTAACATTAGGTCTTTTTAATAATAAAGATTTTTTAAATACTTCTTTATCAAACTCAAGGCCTTGAACTTTTATTTTATTTTGATCATATATAAAATTTGTAACTCTCCCATAGCCTGAACCTAAATCAATAACAGATTTAATTTTATTTTTTCTGATAAATTGAGATATTTTAGATAAAAAATAATAAACGCAAGGGATAGTATCCGTACCAAAATTACTATTTTGTAATTTTATATTTGGAATTAGTTCAAATTTTTTAATGGAATAGTAAAGTTCAAAAATAATTACTCTAAATAGTATTTTTCTATAAGAATAAAGTGTAGTAATTAAGTACTTAATATTACTGAACATATATTAGTCAAAATTTTATTGTTATAATATTTTATTTGTT
>MDSW01023003.1_pt1 | contig 10970 bp, 8 predicted proteins | sample 811171 | NCBI WGS metagenome assembly MDSW01 (sample SAMN05326641, study PRJNA326480) | marine metagenome | isolation source: seawater | place: Atlantic Ocean: North West | collected 2012 | reverse complement strand
TGAATTTAGATATTTATAAAACTCTTTTGTAGCTTTTGTAGAACTGACAAACTTATTAAAAGATTGAACGTGCTTTAAAAAATTAGCAAATCTATATTTTTTAAATTTGTTATCATTTTGTTTACTTTCCACTTCCTCAAAAAAGCTTAGATCAGGATATTCATTGCAAATTTCTTCATAAACATTTTTATCTAAAAAATCATTCAAGATGCAGTGAGGGAATGGATCATAAAAAAAACTAGAATTGTTAAAGTTAATCATTTTATTTAAAATTAAACTTCTTTTATATTAATTAAATATTTAGTAAATATTTAATTATTTATTAAAATGAAAAAAAAATTCTTAATAGTTATACCTGCAAGATATAACTCGAAAAGACTTCCTGGAAAACCTCTAATTAAGATTTTAGGTATTCCCATGCTTATTAGAACTTACCGGCAATGTCTAAAAGTTGCTAGTAAAGAACAAATTATTATAGCCACAGACGATAGAAGAATAGTAAAGCTATGTAATGATAATAGTATAAATAACATACTTACTTCAAAAAAGTGTTTAACAGGCACTGATAGAGTCGCAGAAGTATCAAAAAAAATTCATGCTGACATTTATATCAATGTACAAGGTGATGAACCTATTTGTGATATTGGGGATATTAAAAAATTAATTGGAAATGCATTAAAAAATCCCGACAAAATTATAAATGGATATACTGAGATTAAAGATAAAAAGTTATTTCTTTCTGGTCATATACCCAAAGTTGTCTTTCGAAAAGATGGTAGACTTCTTTATCAATCTAGAGCTGGTATACCTACCACCAAAAAGTTAGAATTTAAAAAAGCTTGGAGACAAGTTTGTATTTACTCATTGCCCAAAAAAGCACTTAAAATTTTTAGTAATCTAAGGAAAAAAACTATATTAGAAAGCTTAGAGGATTGTGAACTAATGAGATTTCTAGAACTGGGCCTAGAAGTTAAGATGATAAAAATGTCAAATAATTCAATTTCTGTTGATACAAAAAATGATCTAAAAAAAATAATTAAAGTTTTGAAAAGAAAATCTTAATCATGTAGGTCTAGAGGGCTAGATGTATATTCTCTATATTTTTCATCAAACTCTTTACCTAATTTTTCAAACATACTTGCTCCTTCCTCATCATTTTTTTCTGCAATTTTGATATCGTTCCATCTATTTTCAGGAAACTTTATGTAAAAACTAAATACTTTTGCAAGACCACTGATTTCTTCTTTTGAAATAGTGGGCATTCTAAGCATGCTAGCACTTGTATTTGACAAAGAGCAAATTTCATCATCATTTAGATATCCTTTTGAAATTGCCAAGTCTCTTAAAGGTGTTCCGTGATATGGAGCAAAAATAAAAGCTCCAGTAGCATCTATGTTTTGTGGTAATTTTCTAACAAATTTTATTGTATCAAATATAAGTTCTCGCGTCTCATCAGGCATACCAATAATGCTATTTGCACATGACGTGTATTTATGTTCGCTGGCTATTTCAAAAGCTTTAATTTGAACTTCATCTTTAACATTTCTCTTCAAATATGTCTTTCTATAGTCATAATTTCCATGCTCAATTCCAATATTCATTCTTAACATATTCATTTCTTCGAGGCCCGCAGCTCTGTCCTCTGTTATAGTTTCAGCTCTAGTGTTCATCCAAAAAGGAATTTTATAATGTGAATATAGATCTTTTAATTCATCAAATTCTTTGTTTGACATTGCTAAAAAGGTATCAACTACAAAATAGATTAAATTTGGATCATATTTTTTAACCAAAAAATCAAGTTCTTTTTCTAATCTTTTAATACTTTTTTTTCTGTGAAATCTGGCATTTGTCTCTCCCTTGTATACAACGTTATTTGAAGGGGAATTGCAAAAAGTACATGTATAAGGGCATCCTCTTTGAGTTTCTAGACCAACTGCTCTCCAGATCTTACCTTGCATAGGTCTATATAGACTGCCCTCCTCAAAAAGATCCCAATCTGGTATGGGGACATCGTTTATATCTATAGGAGGTCTCATTGGATTATTAAATATTTTACCCTCACCTTTAATCGTAAAATTTTTTATATTATCAATTCTTGCACCTGACGCTAAATTTTTACAAAGCTCTACGACCGCTCCCTCGCCTTCACCTCTACACACGTAATCAACGAGAGGATTTTTGATAATTTTACTAGTTGCGTAGGTAGCAAATACACCACCAAACAACGTTTTAAATTTTCTTTTATTTTCAGGTATAGATTTTAACAATTCAATTGCAAGAAAGTAGGTACTTTCTAAAACAGATACAATAATCAAATCTGGATCAAAGTCAGAGACTTTTTTTTTAAATTCTTCTCTAATATTGTTCTTGGGCTTTACTCCTTTTTCATGCCATTCTGAATTATCATATTTTGCGACATTTCTATTATCTACTTTTTCCTGATTTGTATTTTTTCCAATTGTTAATGAGTCGATATCTTCATAATAAGTACAATCAAATAAATCTAAATTAAAATCTTCATTTTTTAATAAAGATGTAAAAATTCCAATTGACTGAGGCATCAGAGCACTCATGTGAAGGTTTGGATAGAGCATTAAGATTTTAAAATCTTTATTTGCTCTTTGCTTAAATGGTGATTTTATCATTATCTATCTTATAATAATATTTCTTTATTTTATTTACACAAAATAATGTAAGAAAACTAAAGAAGATAGTGGATATAATAGTATTAGTAAAAAAGGGAATAGCCAAAATGTAACACTGGATCAACCCATTAAATGTGTTTTCATATATATTGCTATTAATCCAAACAAAAAAGTTTGTTATTAAATAGAAAATAAGAGAGCCTAAAAAGGAGTATATCACAAGATTTCTGTAGGAAATTTTATTAAAAAAATAATAAAACAAAATTCCTATGATCATTAAAGTAACATAGGTAAATACCATGTCTGGATATAAACCTATTATTAAATCACTAACAAACATTGAAAGCAAAAAAACCATTGATGAAATTAAAAATGTTTGAAACAAAATACTACTTAAAATGACAATAGAAATAATTGGTGTAAAATTTGGAGGGTGAGGTATAAGTCTTGAAAAAACTAAAAGTGTTATTAAAAGACATATGCTTGAGTGTTGATTTATTATTTTCACAATAACAAACTTTTATCAGATTTTTAAGAAATATATACTAAAAGTTATTCTTAAAGCCAAAATTAAAACTCCTACCAATTTGTGAATAGTCTCTTGTGGTTTCATATTTCTCATCAAATAGATTTGTTACATTAAAAAACATATTATACTTATTATAAAGCTTAAAATTCATATACAAATCATTCACTATATAGTCGTCCGTTTTCTCATCATTGTAGGTTCTATTTCCATTTCCATAATCTCTTGCTTCATCAGACCATTTTGAATTTAAAGAAAAATATATATCTTCATATCCAGGAATTACAAAATTTGTTCGTAAATTTATAAAATTTCTTGGAACTCTTACCATTTGGGCATTAGTATAACTTGAGCTTTTATTTGGATCATCTTGTTCTGCGCCATCATATGTTGAAGTATAAGTGTAATTTAAATCAAAATTGAGATTTTTATTTATAATAAGTTTTGACAAAACCTCTAAACCTTGGGATTTAACTTTTCCTGGCATATTTTGAGTGGTGTAATTTGAGCCAGAACTTGTACCTGTTTTCCAGCCTTCTAGAACATCATGATATTTTATATTAAAATAAGTTGCATCCAATTTTAAACCTAGATTATTAAAAGTTTTTTCAAATCCTATATCGAAACTTTTGCTATTTTCAGCTTTAACAGCTCCTATAGAATTACTATTTGCAGCATAAACAAAAAACATTTCATAAAGTGATGGAAATCTAAAACCAGTTCCGTATGAACTTTTTATTTTCAGCGACTTATCATCAATTATATAAGCTGAGGTGATTCTATGTGAGTCCTCGTTTCCTGCTATTGAGTGTTCATCAAACCTTGATCCAAAAGTAAAATAAAGGTTTTTTGTTATTCTTGATTGATAATCGAAATATGAGGATGTAACATAATTATGTTTATTTTTTCTACCAGTTAAATCCTTATTATAACCTATTTGATCATCTTCCCTGTCGAATCCAAATACTAATGAATTATCTAAATTAAATTTATAGTCTCCCATATACATTAAGGTGTATCTATCACCGTAATAATTGTCTTGAGCTGCATTCCCACTATTTTCAGTTGCAGCATAAATTCTTTTTATATAAGTTTTTGCATAGGTTAATTTATTCATAAAATTTTCATTAAAATTATATATTAATCCAAGACTTGATGATGACTCTACCCCGTCTACTTCCTCGCTATGTGTTGCTGATGCAGTATCAACTTCTTTATCATATTGAAGATATGTTTCAGAAACTCTACTATTAAAAAATAAATTCAGTTTATTTGTAAATTTATAGTCGTAATTTGCTACTAATGAATTATTCCTGTACCTATCTTTTTCATCATTATGTGTCATTGCCGATATACCGTCGGTATGAAATCTTTCTAAGCCAAAGTAAAAGTTATTTTTTTCGTCAGCACCAGATAAAGAGCCTGCAAAATTATGTGTGCCATATGAACCAGTATTATAAGTTAAATCTTTATTAAAACCAGGATCGCCTTTCTTTGTTATTATATTTATTGTTCCTCCAATCGCTCCACTGCCATAAACTGAGCTTTGGTTTCCTTTTAATATTTCAACTCTTGAGATTTGACTTGTTAAAATATGATTAAAATCAAAATCGTTTGATACACTTGATGGATCTGACATTTTAACTCCATCTATATATACTGTAGAATATCTTTTTGGCAGTCCTCTTAGTTGTATAGCAGAGGATGTTCCATGACCACCGCTTTGAAAAAAATTACTGCTAGTTGAATTTGACGATAAGATATCACCTAGAAAAAATTCATTGCTATTTTTAAAAAACTCCTCATCTAAAACTGTTATAGATGTTCCAACTGTTGAAATTGATTGAGCTTTCTTGCTAGGTGCTATAACAATAATTGGTATTTCATCGCTTTTAGAATAATTACAAAACAAAGAACTAAATAATAAAACAATCAAAATTAAAGAAATATTTTTCTTTAAGACAGGCATATATTCTCTTTCTTGTTTCTATCTATTAGAAACATTAATAAACAATTATGCCGTTGCTAATTTTACATTGCAGAACTAGACTTTTCCTGGCCTTCATTCAACACCGGACTGTACTGGGTGGCGCTCGGACTTTACCGTTGCAGGAACAGCCAATGAATTTCACACTGATTTCCCACCATGCATTTCAGTATGAGTTCTTATAAAATTAATTTAATTATTTGTCAATTTGCAATGTTAACTTGTCCATCGACGATTTCCAAAATTTTGTCACACGATTTAAGTATATTAGTATTATGACTTATCATAATTATAGTTTTTTGTTTTTTTAAGTTATTTATTATTTCAATAATCTTATTTTCAGTTTTTCCATCTAAATTGCTTGTGATTTCATCTAAAATTAAAACATTTTTATTTTTATACAATGCTCTTGCAATACCAATTCTTTGTCGCTCCCCTCCAGATATTTTTTTTCCCTCGTTTCCTACAATTGTTTCTAATTTTTGAGGAAGATTATTTACAAAATTTGTCAATTGAACACTCCTTAGCACTGACAACAATCTTTCCTCATTTATTTCATCTCCGAATAAAATATTTTCTTTGATTGTATCATCAAATAAATACGTATTCTGTGGAACATAAGAAATATTATTCTGCCAATTAGTCTTGATGTTTTCTATTTCAATATTGTCAATCAAAACCTTTCCCTTATCTGTATTTATTAAACCAAGAAGTATATTTAATAACGTGCTTTTGCCCGATCCTGTTTTTCCAACTATACCTACAAAAGAGTTTTTTTTAATTTCTAAATTTACATCTTCAAATAAAATATTTCTGCCTGTATGAGAAAAATTTAAACTTTTAATCTCAATTTTATTTTCAAAATTACCCCAAGTTGTATCTTGTGCATCTGAAGATATATTTAGATGTTTATCAGAATCTTTAAAGTGATTTATAACTTGCGTAACACATGCTTTATTTTCAACTCTAGCATTTTTGTGTAAAATAAGGTTTGTAAAACTTGGGTATATTCTTATCGCAGCAATAGAAAATAGAGCAAGTGTTGGAATCGAAGAGTAAATATCTTGATTTGAATTTAATGAAAATAATAAAAATAAACAAAATAAAATTACTATAAGGCTTTCAATCAAAATTTTAGGAAGCTTATTAACAAGTTCAACAAATAAGATTGATGAATATTCTTTGTCTATTGTTTTTTCAAATTTTGAAGATAAAAAATTTTTTTTGTTATAAATTAAAACTTCAACAATTGAATTCAATGTTTGATAAATAATTTTACTTTTTTCACCTCTTAAATACCATGCTCTTTTACCCATATTTTTAATTTTTGATTTTAAAAAATAAAAGTAGCTAAGTGCAGAAACAGAAATGGATATAATTACAACTACAGTAATTAAAAAATTTGCATACATTAAAATTGCAGATATAAACAAAATTTGAAAAGCTTCTCTGTAAATTAAGATAGATGATTTAATATAACTTACCGAAGAATTTATATCTGAAGTAACATTTCTTCCTAAAATATTAGGATTATTTTCTAAATGATAAGAGTAGTTTTTTTTTAAATAAATTTTTAATAACTCTTTACTCAAAAAAAATTTTAGGTTTTTAGAAAGGTTAACTTCTAAAAAATTATGAAGTACAAAATACATATTTTTGACTACAAAAAACAAAAGAAGAAATAAAGTAAGATAAATAAGTGTTGTATTATTTATTTCGATATTATTTATTAAAGGCACTCTTTCATTTAATATATTTGGATCATCTAGCAGAGCTAGGTAAACTGGTAAAATACCTACTCCAACTGTCTCTAAAATTAAAAATATTAAAGAACTTAATGTAAATATCTTTATTTTAAGCTTATTTTTATCACCAACTATATTAAAAAATTCTTTCATTAAATTAAAGTCTTATATCAAATATTTTATTTTAAATTTTGTTAATTCTAATCTAATAAGTTACAAAAAGAATGTCCAATAAGATGATGAACTTCTTGAATAACAGCAGTATTATTTGATGGCACAATATAACTGTAATCTGCAATATTATTACAGTAACCTCCATTGTTACCAAGTAAAGCAATTGTATTTATTTTTTTTCGTTTTGCAATTTTAAGAGCATTAATTATATTTTTACTTTTACCTGAAGTAGACATAACGAGTAATAGATCTCCTTTTCTTCCATTTGCCTCTAGTTGTCTTTCAAATATTTTTTCATAACCAAAATCATTCGCAATACAAGTAATTACAGAAGTATCTGTTGTTAAAGAAATTGCTTTATAAGGTTTTCTTTTTTTTTTGAATCTACCGACTAGTTCACCCGCAATGTGTTCGCAGTCTGATGCACTTCCTCCATTCCCAGCCAAAAAAAAAGTATTTTTATTTTTATAAGTTTTTTTAATAATTTTTGTAATTTCATAAATACAATCATTTATTTCATTAAAATTATTTTTGATTACTTTAAGATGATTTTCTATATGATTTGAGATTTTATTTTTCATTATAATTCAATATTACTATATCATTTTAAGTAAGTGTGAAATTTTAAAATTTTATATTTCATTCCTATATTTATTGCAGTTTGCTTATCAGTTAATTGATCTCCTATAAGAAGTGATTTTTTTAAGTCTATATCCCATTTTTTTTTTGCTAGATCAATCATTCCAGTATTTGGTTTTCTTAGACTTTGATTTTTTTTATATTTTTTTAATTTTGAAAATTTATAATAAGGCGCATAAAATATAGAGTCTATATTTGCTCCATTTGATCTAATTATTTTAAGCATCCAAGCATGTAAATTTTCAACATCTTTTTCTTTGTATAAGCCTCTTCCTATGCCTGATTGATTAGAAATAATAAAAACATAAAAATTTTTCTCATTAAACTTTTTGATAAAATTAAAAATATTTTTTCTCCATATAACTTTTCGTATTTGATGGAGATATCCAATATCTTTGTTTATTACACCATCTCTATCCAAAAATAATGCAGGCTTATTAAAGAATTTTTTTAAAAATTTAGGTAATTTTCTTAAGTCTGTCTTTAATCCCATATCAATAAATTGTTCTTTGTATACTTTTCCAAATAATTGTTTTTTTTTGATTAATATAGGAAATATATCCTTTTCAAGTGAGCCTTTAGGTAACAAAAAAGGGAAAATCTTTTTTGAAAAAATACAAATACCAGAATTAATATTTTTTGTTTTATTTTTTACATTGAAAATTATGAGTTTTTTAGAATTTAACTTAAAACTATCATATCTAGAATTTTTTTTCATTTTCTTTAATGCAATTGTTCCAAGACAATGATTTTCTGAGAATTGTTTTATTAAATCAGAAATATTAATGTTGAAAAACGTATCGCCATTACAATATAAAAAAAATTTATCTACATTATTTTTTGCATTTAACAATGCACCGGAAGTCCCAAGTGGATTTTTTTCAATTATGCATCTTATTTTTATTCCATACTTAGACTTGTTGTGGAATTTTTTTTTAAATTGTGAACCTTTATAACCACAAAGAAGTAGTATTTCTTTTATTCCAAATCTACTTAAGTATTTAATTATATACTCGATAATTGTTATTCCTTTAATTTTAATTAAAGGCTTTGGTGTTTTTTTTGTAATATTTCCAAGTCTTGTCCCTAAACCACCACACACTATTACAGCCTGATTAATTACGACCATTTTTTAATAATTATTTTTATTTTTTTCAAAATTAAAAATACTAAATATATTTCCTAATTCCTTAATGCCCTCATTAATTGATACAGATGTCTTAAAACCTAATCTCTCTATTTTTTTATTACTTACAAAGTAATCTCTTTTGTCTGGGTCTTTTTTATTTTTAAGAAGATTAATTTTGACTCCATTAATATTTTTTTTTATCAGTTTTGCTAATTGAATTTTTGTTAAATTGGCATTTGAAAGTCCAACATTATAAATATTTCCTTTCATTTTATTAAAATTTTTTAATGCAAAGATAAATGCATTTGCGACATCAAGCACGTGTATATAATTTCTTCTAAAATGAGGCTCAAAAATAGTAATTTTTTTATTTCTTACTGCCATATTTACAAGGAAATTCACTAGCAAGTCTGTCCTCATCCTATGGGAAAAACCAAAAACAGTTGCTAGTCTAAATACTACTGAATTTCTATGTTTTAAAATAATTTTTTCAGCTTCAACTTTTGTTTTTCCATACAAAGAAATAGGGTTTAAAGGAGATTTTTCATCACAATAGTTATTTTTTTTTCCAATTCCATATCCTGAATTAGTATTAGGATAAATTATTTTTTGAGAAGGTTTTAAAATTGATAAAATAAACTTGATACAGTTGTAATTCACTTCGATAGTTTTTTTTGGATATTTTTTACATAAAGGGGCACCTACTAGTGCTGCTAAAGGAATAATTATATTATTTTTTCTAGTTTCTCGAAGTATTAACTTTCTATCTCTTACATCTCCTTTAATAAATTTAAAATTTTTTTTGACAAATAGATGAGCTAATGACGTTTTATTAAATTCTAAAATATCTATAACAGTCACATAATATCCTTCATCCACTAATTTAGTTGTTAATATAGAACCTAAATAACCAGCGCCACCAGTAATAAGTATCTTCTGTTTGTTCATTCAGTAACCTTTTTATAAATATATTTAGATTTCAATTGAATTTAATATCTTGCAAGTTTTTAATATTCTAGACTTGTTTAGTTTTGGGTAATTTCCTATGTAGTAACCAAAATTATGCACATGTTCTGTATTAATAAAATTAAAGAAATTTTTTTTATTTACATAATTTTTTAAAAAAGGTTGTCTTAACATATTGCCTCCCCCCGCATTTCCTCTTCTGAACTCGATAAAATTTTTATTCATTAAACTTTCAAATCTATCCCTTACTTTGATATTTTTTGTATTAAGAATAACTGGAAATGCATAATTACAATTACCTTCCATTTTAAAATTTGTAAAAAATTTATTATTATCCAAATTTTTTATAAATAATTTAAAATTAGTTTTTCTAATTTGATTATTTATATCTAGTTTTTTTAATTGTGATAAACCTAATAAGCCTCCAATTTCGTTATTTCTCATATTATAAGCTGGATACAAGAATATAAAGTTTGGAGATAAATTTTTGTACTTTTTAATAAGTTTATTTTTCTCTGATTTATTACTCATTTCTCTTGCTAAACCATGTGATCTTAAAATTCTTGCCAATTCGTATATTTTTTTACTATTAGTACAAATCATGCCTCCTTCAATTGTTGACATATGATGAGCATAATAAAACGAAAAATTTGATATTTCTCCGAATGATCCTAATTTTTTATTTTTGAAAGTTGCTCCATGTGACTCGCAAGTATCTTCTATTAAAAATACTTTTTTCTTTTTAATAAATTTTAGTAATTTTTCTGAAAGACCATTAAAACCTTGGGCATGCGTCAGAAAGATTGCTTTAGTTTTTTTATTACATTTTTTGATTATTTCGTCCTCTTTCATGCTTAGTGTTTTTAAATCAATATCAACAAAGACAGGTTTCATTTGATTTTTTATTACAGAAGAAATATCTGAAGACCAAGTAAGTGCTGGAACTATCACTTCTCCATTACCTTTTAAAATTTTTAAAATATCGATTGAAATTAAATTAGCTGATGAACCAGAATTAACAAAAACAGAATATTTCACACCTAGCCATTTAGACCACATATTTTCAAATTTTTTCACATTTGTTGATTGTGTGAGTATTACGTTTGTTTTTTTTAAAAGTTTTATAACAGGTCTAAAGTCAGCCTTGTCAAAGTTATTA
>MDSW01009065.1_pt1 | contig 10970 bp, 10 predicted proteins | sample 811171 | NCBI WGS metagenome assembly MDSW01 (sample SAMN05326641, study PRJNA326480) | marine metagenome | isolation source: seawater | place: Atlantic Ocean: North West | collected 2012 | reverse complement strand
TGGAAATAATCGGAGCAACCTCGGTGTTGCCTAGGGGCAGGTAGTCCTCACCGGCCACTTCTCCACCCAGGGACTTGAGCTGTTCCTTGGTGATGGTGTTGGAGGTGCGGGGGAAGACGTAGTCAGAACCCACCAGGAAGAAGGGCTTGCCAGCAGCAGGCGACTTCTCGTACATAAACTTGGTTGCGGGCTCCGACTGCTGGTTTGGAGTCGCACCGGTGTAGAAGATGTTGTTGGAACACTCCTGACCCTCGTACTGAATCGGGTAGTAGAGGAAAGCGTTCTTGGATTCGTAAACCGGCAGCATCGCCTTACGGCTGGCGGAGGTCCATCCACCGAAAACGACAGGCACCTGGTCCTGATCGATCAGCTTCTTGGACTTCTCAGCGAAGGTGGGCCAGTCAGAGGCGCCGTCCTCGACGATGTACTCAATCTTGTACTTCTTGCCATCGACTTCGACGCCACCAGCGGCATTGATCTCATCGATGGCCATCTTCTCGGTGTCCACCAGCGTGGATTCCGAGATCGCCATGGTTCCCGTCAGGGAATGCAGGATGCCGACCTTGACGGTGTCGTCAAATTCAGCAGCGGGAGCGCTGTCGGCTGATTCAGTCTTTTCACTGCCGCCACAGGCGGTGACAGCCAGGCCAAGAGAGGCCGCTGCCAGACCAGCGAACAAACGCTTGGAAAGAGATGTGCTCATGGAATCCACAACACGGAAATAGCGCACGCCAGCAGGCGGCACATGTTGAGTAACCCCGCCAGAAGTTCACATTTGTATCAAAAAGAACAGTTCAGCCTAACGTGATGTTAACGGTTCCTTAATTAGGTAATTGACGACACAGAAATTCCAACACTTTTTCAATCCCTTCTCCGCTCTGCAGATTGGTAAAGCACCAGGGGAGGTCGCCGCGCATCCGCTTCGTGTCCTGCTCCATCACGGTGAGATCCGCTCCGACCATTGGAGCCAGGTCGATCTTGTTGATCACGAGCAGATCTGAACGGGTGATCCCCGGTCCACCCTTGCGAGGAATCTTGTCGCCAGCGGCCACATCAATCACGTAGATGCAGAGATCCACCAACTCAGGGCTGAAACTTGCGGCAAGGTTGTCGCCGCCGCTCTCCACGAGAACGAGATCAAGATCGGGGAAAAGGGTCTCAAGCTCAGCAACCGCGGCCCGATTGATCGAGCAGTCCTCACGGATTGCTGTATGGGGACAGCCGCCTGTCTCCACACCACGAATCCGCTCGGGTTCCAGAGCACCCGAGCGGGTCAGGAACTGAGCATCCTCCTGGGTGTAGATGTCATTGGTCACAACGGCAAGCTCCAGACGATCCCGAAGGCTTCGACAGAGCGCTTCCACAAGGGCTGTCTTGCCGGAACCCACCGGACCCGCCACACCCAGGCGCAGCTTGCTGCTCATCAGCTCCGAAACAATCTGGAATAGAGCTCAGCATGGGTGAGCTGGGCGAGACCCGCACCCACACCACTGCTCCACAGCTCCCGCGGATCCGCAAGCTGGAGCTCAGCGGCCTGGGCAAGGATCAACGGTCCAAGTTTGTGCTGAAGCAGCTGAGCCCGACTGGGCCCCAAGGGCAGCAATCGAACAGCAGCACTGAGCTGATTGGCAACCCAGCTGTAGAGATACCCCTGCACCATGGCGTGATCATCAATCTTCAGAGCCACACAAGCCCAGGCCCAGGCCGACGGCCAACCCAACCGGAGCTGATCCGGTAAGTGATGCCCCAGATCAGCCAGGAGCTGAATCAGGGAGTCGCCCATCTGACGTTGTTGTGCACGAACCTCAGCTGCTTCACGACTGGCCTGGAGCCAACTGTCGAATTCAAACAAGCGCTCCCGAGCAGCGTCATCCGAGGTTGCAGACCACGCAGACAACAGCGATGACAACGGTCGCAGGGCGGCTGCGTCAATCCTGAGGGCTCCCTGTTGCAACTCCGCTTCAAGCCAGCGCAAGAGCGCAGTTTCATCGCAGATCGTGTTGTTCTGAATCAGCACCTCGAGACCCTCGGAGTAGCTGAACGCTCCCACCGGAAGCGCCGGGCTGACCAGTTGCAGCAGCGACAGTGAAGTCATGGGTGGTGATGCTTCTGATAGGCACCGCCCTCAGGATTGAACGGTTGAGCGCAGTGCGTCACATCAAGACCGCGCCCTCGCAGCATGCTCTCAAGAACGGAATCGCGCGGAAGCAGCAACCCCTGCTCGTGCAATTCGAGAGCGACATGACGATTGCCGAGGTGATAAGCAGCCTGCAACAAGGCCAGTGGAGATGACGCTCGCACGCGCATCAAATCCTCCGAAGCAGCTGTGACTTCGACCACGATTGACCGTGATGCATCGGCCAGGTGATCTCCAGGAGACAACACGCCGACACGGGGCAACTGCAACAACACCTCTCGCCCGCAACGGGTGCGACGCCGGCCCCGTAAAACAAGACGCTGATCAGCCGTAAGCGGCAACTGCAACCGTGCTGGGGCAGCACCAACCGCATCCAAGCGCTGCTCAAGCACCAAAAGCGAATCAACCACAACAACACCCCTGCTTGAGCGAGCCTGGCCAGGAGCCACAACGCCATACGTCAAGGTTGCTACATAGATCGATCGTGCGGTTCTTCAGCCTGATTCCATGCAACATTCCAAGCGATGGCATGGCCGCTGCCAGCTGACTTTCCTCCGCACTGCCCGAGGCACGCATCATCAGGGCGCATGCTGCGCACCCCTGAAACTGCTTCGTGCACAACATGGAACCGATGGCCGATGTGAAGTACCGATCCTGCACACAGCGGGCGGATTGGTGGGTGGGGATGCGTTGAGTGTCGACATGGCCCTTCAGCCTGGAAGCAGGGCTTTGATCACAAGCGTGGCCGCACAAAAGGTGTACGGCTCAGCAGGACGGAGCATCATCAATCCAAAGGGACAATGGACAGAGCAGACAGTCGATTGCACCCTTGCGGATAATAGCGATCTGGAATGGTTTCCCCAGGAAGTGATCATTTATGCCAACGCACTTCATCACCAGTCGCTGAACGTCAACCTCGGTAGAAACACATCATTCTTCAGCGCCGAAATCGCGAGGCTCGGACGATCAGCCTCCAACGAAACAATAGAAAATGGCTGCCTCAAATCTGAGCTCTGCATCAAAAGATGTGTCAACAAAGCAGAAAAATGGGAACTGATCGACCGTCTACTGACCAACCATCAAAGTTTTGAACACATGCATGGATTGGCCCATTCACCGGTTCTAGGAACACTCGTTTGGATCTCTCCCTCAGCATTGCCAACCGAACAAATGACGGGATTGCTGAACAACGCAAGGGATCAGCGACAGGGCCTTGAGGGAACCATGCGCTGTGGACCACTGGAGCAGGGCTTCATCGCTCGCTACGTCGGGGACTCAACCCGTGATGCAAGATTCTGGTTCAGTCGAATCTGGCGACTCACCCGGGAACTTCGAAGCTTGAGCCACCCGGACATTCCCAGAAGCTGGCCCATGCAAGAACAACCGCTGAGCATGCTCAAATCATAAAAAAACCTCCAGCAGAATTCTGCTGGAGGCAACAGTCAAGCCAGTGAAATCAGAACGTGAACTTTGTCTGAACCACACCACCGAACACTCCCAGACTCTTGTCATCAGGAGTCAGTTCACCCATCGGGCGACTGAGCCAGTAGACACCAGGAGCGATAGAAATGTTATCGGTCACTTGGAATTCATACCAGAGCTCCATGGCGTAGTTGCCGTCGTCGGGAGTTCCCTTGTCTTTGGATGTCACAAAGGTGGGCTGACCAACAGCAAAGCCGAGATCATTACCCATCAAGAAAACATCACTCCACTGGAGACCAACAAACCATGACGCAAGCCTGTCTGCGTTGTTGTAGTTGTAATCTCCACTCAGGTAGGACTTACCGATCGACGCACTGATCGAAGGAATAAACCCAGACTCCTCAGGCCGCCAGAAGGCATTGAAAGACCAGCTGTTGCTGTCGGCTCCAGCGGACTCAGATTTGAATGTGGGGTTTCCGTCTGCATCCAAGCCTGTTGCAACTGCCTTGTTGCAATTCTGGCTCCATGAATTACTGCTGGCGAACTGCGTTCCTTTGCCGTAGCTCACACCACATTGGCCGTAGCGGTAGCCAGCAGCAAGACCCCATTGCTTGGAGCCATAAGCAATCTGTGCCGTGACACTGCCCTTGGCATTGTCAGTCATAAAACCACCCTTGGAGGGATCTCCTTCTGCGGCACCTCCAGCCACATAGTTGGCTGCAACGGTCCAATAGGGATCACCCTTTGCGGCAGTGGATTTGTAAACAGCACCAAAACCACCGCCCGTGGTCTTGCTCCAAACCATGGGAACACCCAGGCGTCCAGAGAAGAAGTCCAACTGAGGATGTCCACCCTTGGCGTAAGCCGAAGGCTTGTAACCCATGTTCTCAGTGTTACGCATCCGAGGACCCGCAACAATGGTGAAGTTGGAACCCAGTGGGAAGCGGTAGTACAGACGGTCAATCTTGACGTCACCACCGGTGTTGCTGGGATAATCCAGGCCGGTCAGATTAAAACCCCTTCCACCGAAAGCATTCTCTGAATTACCAGCACGCATGCGGCTGAAGAGAAGGTCCTTACCGGTGAACGAAGTCTTCAGACCAAGTGCCAGGTCGTAACTGAAGACTGTCGCACCATAGTTTTTGTTGTACTCATCTTTGACGCGTCCAGCATCTCCCTTGGCACGTACTGCACCAAGGAACCAGGATGCACGAGCCTTCAGCTTGGTTGTTGTGGAAAACTGTGAGGCTTCCAATTCACCAACGCGTGCTTCAAGACCATCAACGCGGCCGCGAACGATGGCAAGCTCCTTCTCAAACTCCTTGATCAAACGACGGAGTTCATCCGTTACTTCCGTAATTCGGTCAAGACAAGCGTTTAACAAAGCCGCAGCTTCGTAGCGGCTCATGGCCCGGTTGCCACGGAACGTGCCATTGGGATAACCGGCAACGCATCCATAGCGCTCGATCAGGTTTGCAAGAGCCTGATAAGCCCAATCTGTCGGGTAAACGTCAGAAAATTGGGTGATGCTGGTGACTTGCTCCTCAGAATCGGAGTAGTCAGAAACTCCATAGATATCCAGCCCACCGGCATGGACACTTGGAGCCAACAGGGCAGCAGTTGCCGGAGCAACCAGCCACAACTTGGCGAAGTTCAAAATTCCTCACACACAAAAGGGAACAGGGCGTTAGCCCGTTGTTAATTTATTGATTAATGAAATTTAATTCTGTATCAAATGATGCTGGCGGAGACCACCGTTGTGGAGACATTCTTAAAAGCAAAAGAACGGAGACTGTATCAAGTTGAACATTTGGCTCAAGGCTGCATGTCAGGCGATGGTGTCAAACGTTTTCAACGTTTCATCGCGAATGAGGTCGAGACATTGTTTTCTGAGCTGGAGAAACTCTTGTGTGATTGTTGTATCCGTTGTTCTTGGACGTGAAAGGTTAACGGTCAGATCACGCACAACTCGTCCAGGATTTGAACCCATGACGAGGATTCGATCGGACAAGAAAACCGCTTCATCGACATCATGCGTAACAAAAACAACCGTAATCCCTAGCTCTCTCCACAACTTCAAGAGATTCTCTTGCATCATCAATCGCGTCTGAGAATCCAAGGCACCAAAAGGTTCATCCATAAGGAGCAGGCGAGGATAATTAGCGAGAGCCCGCGCAATACCAACACGTTGTTGCATCCCACCTGACAATTCGTGGGGATAATAATCAGCAAATTGAGTCAGCCCCACCATTTTAAGAAAGGTCATTGCAGTACTCTTCGGAGATGCATGACCACGACCCGTCACTTCAGGACCGAATGAAATATTTTGGAGAACAGTTTTCCATGGATAAAGGGCATGTTGCTGAAAAACCATGCCGCGATCTGGTCCAGGTTCGACGATCAATTCGCCATCCACTGAAACTGAACCCAGAGATGGCTTCACAAAACCAGCAATACAGTTCAAAAGAGTTGACTTGCCACAACCCGACGGACCAAGCAGGCAAATAAATTGCCCAGGCTCAATATCAATATTAACGTCCTGCACTGCCTGAACTTCCCTACCTCGGCTGCTAAAAATTACAGACAATTGTTCAATTAAAACACGACCCTTTTTAATCGTTGACATGGAAGAATTAGTCATTTTTGTTAAAATTAAAAGCGTGTCTTACCAGGCTTGATGCTAAACACATTGAGAAGAGCATCAGCCAAAGCAGCAACCCTGGAGTCAGCAAATGCTGAACCCATAATCGTCAATCCAAACGGCATACCATTTTTGTAAAAAGAACATGGTATTGACATCGCACAGAGATCTAAAATATTAGCAAAATAAGAATAGAATCCATGTTGATTGTTTAAACGTACAGGGTCGGCAAGCAATTCCGAAATAGTACACAGTGGTGCAACAGTAGGAAAAACAAACAATCCTTTTTGACGACTAAACTGCTGTACAAATGCCTTGACCTCATCAATACGCTTCATCGCCTGAAACAATTCAACTGCAGAAAATTGATTTGCTTTAGACACAATAGAATATGTTGTCTCAAGCACAGAATCTTGATTTGTCTCTAAAAAAGACCCAATAGATGCATAACGATCTGCAAGGAAAGGACCATCAAACAACATTTGACCGACCTCCAAGAAGGGGGCAAAATCAAAAGGTCGAACATCAAGACCTGATTCAGAAATTAACTCCAGTGCTTCCTTGTAAATGGTGAGTGCTTCATGATTTTCAAAAAATTCAAGCTGCTTGTCGTCAGGTACGAAAATAACTTGTCGATCATCCCTTTCACCAATAGAGAAGTCACATTGTGCGAGGTCATAACGCAACGATGGGTCGGCATGATCATCGCTAAACATAAGGCTTGCCACCTCAACAGCATCACCTACAGACAGAGCAAATACAGACGGACAATCAATGCTGGGACAACAGGGAACCAATCCATGAGTACTTAAGCTTCGGCAAGTAGGCTTAAGGCCTACCACATTATTTAAACCAGCAGGTATTCTTCCAGATCCACCTGTGTCCGTGCCCAATGAAAAGCAAACGTGCTGTAACGATACGGAAACAGCTGAGCCTGAACTTGAACCGCCGGAAACAAATTCGGGGTGAAAAGCGGAAGCACATTCACCATAGGGAGAACGAGTTCCATTCAATCCGGTAGCAAATTGATCTAGATTTGTTTTACCAATACAAATCGCACCTGCAAGCTCAAGTCGTTCAACAACATGAGCAGAACATTCAGGTACATAGGAAAAAGCTGGACAAGCTGCCGTCGTGGACATTCCAAACACATCAATATTATCTTTGACAGAAAATGGAATTCCGTATAAAGGAAAGTCAGCAATCATCTCAGCTGACAATTGATCCGCAATCGCCAATGCATCTTCGCGTGAGCGCAATGATATCCATATATCCGAACGAGAATCTTCATTGATTCGATCATAAACTTCGTGAACAACATCAACCGGACTAATTGAAGAAGAACGATAACGATCGCGCAATGCAGCAATTGTGAATGGAAAATTAAGTCGTTTCATGTGATAAAGAAAAGGAGGCTGTAATCAATAAATGACTACAGCCAATCCTCATGTACAAATAATGAGTTTATTTAACGGCTTTTTCGAGCCAAACAGGATTAATAAATGACTCGTAGTCCTTTCGCGTCAGCTGTTTAGGCAAACGCTTTTGGGATACAAGAAACTTAGAGGTATCAACAAGCGTATCAGCAAAGCCGCCAATCTTTCCAGAAGTACCAATATAAGCAGATGTTAACTGAGTTTTACAGGGCACCATTTCCGTACCTTTCATCATACGAGTTGCATCAGGCAAAGATAGGGAAAGTTCTTTGGCAATAATTGCCGCAGTCTTTCCAGGATTCTTGATCCAATAATCAATACCGGCGCATTCAGCCTTCACAAATTTAACAACATAATCTGGATATTTTTTTGCAAAAGCATTCATAACAACTCCAACATCCCAGGTTGGGTAACCACGCTTTTCCATATCGCCAGAATGGATAAAGATTTCTCCTCCATCCTTAACAGCCTTATCTAAATTAGGCTCCCAATACCAAGCAGCATCGATATCACCACGTGCCCATGCCGCCGCAATATCTGCAGGCCGCAGATCAAGGATCTTCATTGAAGAAGGGCTGACACCGGCATCAGATAAAGCTTTCAACAGCAAATAGTGAGTCGTTGATCCAAAAGGAGCTGCAATCGTTTTGCCCTTAAGATCTTTCCAAGATTTAATATTCGCACTTTTTCTAACAACCATTGCTTCAACGGCTCCCAACATGTTGAGAACCATCGTTCCCTGAATCGGCAGCCCTTTCGTAACACCAATCGCAGTCGGTGGATTACCAAGTCCACCAAAATCAACTTGCTTCGCTGCAATAGCTCGAAGCATGTCACCGCCACCACCAACCTTGATGTACTTGATCTTCACACCAGGCATTTCTTTCTGAATCAGACCCAGACTCTTCGTGACAAGCTGGGCGTTGACAAGATTCAAATAGCCGACAGTCACTTCTTTAGGCTTAGCCTGAGCAGAGTGTGGAACAACAGCAGCTAAACTTAAAGCAATCGCTGATGAAAGACCAAAGCCTTTGATTTTTGAGTTGAGGTGCATAATACAAAAGGCAGAGTGGAGATTAGAAGTGAAACCCAAGTAGTTATGAGGTTCCAAATCTAGATGAGCGAGTCCAAGGCATAAATAATTTGCCAAGGAAACGCATCGCTAAATCAAGGAAAACACCTGTCAAACCAAGCACAATTAAACCCATAATTACAACATCAGACAACAAGAATTTTGAAGCATCCCAGATCATCCAACCAATGCCGGCAGTTGCAGCAACAATTTCCGCAGCGACTAAAACGGTATAAACAAAGCCGAGGGAAATTCTCATTCCGGCAAGAATTGTTGGACCTGCGGCTGGTAAATAGACATTTAAAATAATGGTGCGTTTAGATGCTCCAAGACCACGAGCCACTCGCAAATAAGACTCATCAACATCCTCAACAGCCTGTATCGTGGCAATGATCATCCCAGGCAAACCGGCTAAGAAAAGCAATGCAAGTTTTGACTCTTCACCAATTCCTAACCACATAACAAGCAATGTATACAAGCCCAAAGGTGGTAAAGGGCGATAAAATTCAATCAATGGGTTAAGCAATGAACGTGCTGCTTTTGAAGCACCCATCAAAATTCCTAGCGGTATACCTACAATGCAAGAAAGGAGAAATGCAACAAGAATACGGTATAAGCTTGTGAAGACATGAGTTACAAGCGTGCTTCCTTGATATCCTTCAGTGGAAACAGAAATAAAAGACTGCCAAACCTTAACTGGCCCGGGCAAAAACAACTCATCAGCATATCCAGTTGCTGTCAACAACACCCATAAAAGGAACAAAAATAAAACTGTAGAAAGCGATAAATAAAAGTATTTGTCACGCAAGAGTGCTGCGAAAGCTTTGAAAGGCTTACCTGTTGCAGAAGAAATGGAAGCGAGCTTGAAGTTACTAAGCATCCTGTACCTCCAAAATTTCCATAATAGTTAGAGCGTACATTTGAGCAGCTTTCACGGCTTTTGTAATCGAAATACTTTCATTGTCAGGAGCCCATCCATCCTCACCAGGGCCGAATGTGACTGCATTGACTCCAGCTTCGCGGAAACGAATCGTGTCATTGAATGCGTTTTTTCTGTTCGGAATTGGCTTCTTGCCATCCATCAAAGCTGCATAGGCTTTCGAAATCGAGCGACAAGGTTCTTCATCCATAGGCACTGGATCTGTTGCTTCAACAAACAATGAACCAGGAACTTGTTCAACTAAAAATTCAATATCATCCCTAGCACTAAAAAGTGAAGCAACAACAGAGTTAACATCTTGAATAATTGAATCCAGTGTCATGCCGGGCACGATTCCCACAACGGCCATAGTCAAATGACATTCATCAGTTGAAAATTGCATTTCTCCAGGCAAACCTCCTCTTATTCGAACAATGGTCGTACAGGGTGGAGTGTGACCCATGAAATCTGTCTTCTGATGTGTAAAAGTCATTGAAGACAGAAGCGGGATTAAATTAGCCATTTCTACAATGACATTATTACTTGTATCGGGTCTCCATATGTGAGCTTTTTGACCAACGAGTTTGATTTGAAGAAGGCAATGGCCACCATTAGCAACTGAAAGATTCATGCCCCAGTCGTCACCAGACTGCCAAGCTGTTGGTTCAGCAGTAATTGAATAATCTGCTTTAATTCCCACTTGCTGAGTCAGATAAATAGAACCATGGGTACCATCTCTTTCTTCATCAACACAAAGGCAATACATCAAATCCCCTTTTAAGCAAACTCCCTGCTCCACCAAAGCTTGTGCAGCTAACAATGCTGATGCCATATTTCCACGCGTATCTGAAGAACCACGCGCATAAAGTAAATCTCCATGCCTAGTTGCTTTAAAAGGATCAAAATCTGTTTTGTTCCACTTATAAGGCTCAACAACAGGGTAAGTATCCATATGGTCATTCATCATCAGCGTAGGACCATGACCACTACTCCCTTTCAATACACCAACAACATTGGGGCGATGAGGCATACTTTCATAGGTTTCTACAGACATTCCTAAAGCTTCCAATTTGCCGGCTACAAGCATGGCAATCGCTTCTTCTTCACCAGTAGGAAGATCTGGATCGAGCGGATCGCAAGAACGCGGCTGACCAGTTCTAATTAATTGTGTTGCCAACGTCAGCCAGCGCTCTTCAGTAATACGATCGATAACACTAGACTGAAGCTCTGACAACATGGACTAATCCATTCACAAAATAACAATATTGCTTCTGAAGATTCGGAAGGTATCGCTTGGCACCCATTCAGTTCACTTCAGTATCAAAAAAGACGTTAACAAATCA
>MDSW01022486.1_pt1 | contig 10971 bp, 9 predicted proteins | sample 811171 | NCBI WGS metagenome assembly MDSW01 (sample SAMN05326641, study PRJNA326480) | marine metagenome | isolation source: seawater | place: Atlantic Ocean: North West | collected 2012 | reverse complement strand
GAGTAGTTACGGTGGATAACGTTGACCCCATGCCAGATTTACTCTTCGTTAGCAATTCTATTTCCATCCAGGAGTTTGGCATACCGATGCAGGAATCATACGTAAACACGTTCCTAGAAGTCAGAGCAACGATAAGGAATACTGGGGACCAGGCTGCGACCGATGTAGGCATAATTCTAGAGGAGTGGGGAGAGAGGAGGGACGAGTACATGATACCCAATATTGATTCTGGCCAGTTTATCGAAGTGGTCCTTTATTGGAACCCGACTGAATCTGGAGATGCTCTGCTAACAATTTCAATAGATCCACTGAACTCGATACAAGAGCTGGATAACAGCAATAACGAGTTATCGGGTACTTTCTCAGTCATCGCAAGGCCACCGGGGGTTGACCTTGCCATAAGAGCCGGAGCGATTTCAGCTGTCACGGTATCCAGTCCAATTCCGCGACCCGATGAGTCTGTAGTGGTTCAGGCTAGAGTCGATAACCTTGGTTCTCAAGATGCCGTAGGAGTTACGGGGACATTGGAAATGATGACTGCCCGAGGGTGGGAAATGCTAGCGAACTCTACAATGCCCCTAGTTCTTGGCGGTTCCCATTCTACAATCTCATTCCCCATTGTGCCAAATTCAACAGGACCTCTGGAAGTGAGAGTTAGCGTTTTGATGGATAGTGGTTCCGATAATGATTGGTCTGACAATGTTAGGGAAAAGATACTACTGGTGGATAGTACGACCTTGACGGGACCAAGGGGCATAGGGATGAACCCTGGAGAAACTCCAGTGGCAGTAGTGAGCCTGAACAGCGAGGAAGGGGACGATCTACTCATAGGAGAGAAAGAAGGGACACTACTGATGTACAAACTGACTCAAAGCAAGACCCTAATTGAGTGCAACAACGTGATTGAGGAACGTTGGTCGGGAGATATCTCGATTGCCAGCACTGATGATGGTTATGCCCACATAGTTTGGACTAGGAGGTACTTGGACACTAACTCATTCCTAAGACAAACCCTGAGCTACTCCACAATCGACTCAAGTTGCAGAATATCACCTGCTCAGGATCTTCTCCCAGGAATTCCTCTATCAGATGGAAAGTACTGGGGAATAGACATGGATGTCAAGGATTCTGAAATCCTTGTTTCTGGATATCACAGAGATGTATTCAGCGGCGGGACTCTCGAAGATATAACCGACATCTTCCTCCTACATGCAGAAAATCCTGTCTCTTCCGATGACTGGACCCTGATTCCCTCCATTATCCACGATATCGACGCCGATCCCGCACAGAGGGATCCATTGTCTGTGGAGCTCGGTGAGGAACAGGCGCACCTATTGTATCAGACGATTAGAAATGACTCAACGGGAAAGGACAGGTTAGGGATCTGGTACTCTCATGGAGAAATCGATCAAGAAACGTGGACTTACAGAAGGGCTGTTGGAGACGATGCTGCCCTTCCGAAATTGACTGTCATCGAAGACGGGGATATGGACGTACTTGTCTCAATTTGGAGGGAGGGGGCTCCTCAGGACTCAGAGCTAGTGGCTTACATTACTGATTCTAATTTCAAAACTATAGAGGATTTGGAGACAAGGATTCCGGCCAGGGGTTTAGCAGGAATAGGTACAGTTGAAGCCGAAAGGGGAATTCAAGTGGTTTTCGATAGAGTTGGGCCCAATGGCCCACAGGTTGAGTATGGCCTCATTGACATTGAAGCAGGTTGGATAGGACTCTCGGATTCCCTGTTCAGGGGCCAATTCAACTCCATGGACAGATCCGAAGATTCGCTAGAGACGATGATGGTTGTTTCTACGTCTAATGGATGGCAAATTAGGGCCCTGATAGATGATGGTGCTTCCGACCGGGGCGGTAGCATGGCTGATCAGCTCAGATCTTCCTTGGGGCTAGACCAAGAGAGCTTTGAAATCCTACTCATCGGAGTAGCTCTTGCTGTATTGATTCTCGGAATGGTCACACTGGTCGGCCTTTCTGCCCAGGGTTTCAGATGGATAGGGAGAAAGAGATCTGTAGACTCGAGTTCAAGTGTGATTATGGAAGACGATGTGGTGGATATTGTGGAAGAGTCCGATCTCAAAGTGGATGTAGATTTCGTAGAAATTATCGATACTGAGGGAGGGTCGGGAAGCATAGAAGGAGGAATGAATAGCAGAAAGGCAAGGAGGGCCAAGAGGATTTCCGAAGATCGACAAAGTGAAGACCCGGGGGAGTTTCAAGTTGGGAATTCAGATGTCCGAGATGTTACGGAAATACCCGTCCCAGAAATGACTCCTTCGGGTTTCCAAATTTCTTGCCCGAATTGCCAGAGCAGAGTGGTAACTGAACCTGGAGTAGGTTCTGCTAAATGCCCCATCTGCGATACGAAAATTGTCCTCTGAGGTTGAACATGCCTCTCGTCCTTTTGGCATCGGCCTCGGAAAGAAGGCGACAAATTCTTTCAGAACATCTCAATGATCGTGAGGTGCTTCTGGATTTCTACACCCTGAAAGAACCAGAACAAGAAATTTCATCGAGGATGGAAGTTAACCTACAAGTAGAAAGTTCGTGTATCAAGAAGGCTATGGCGGCTGCTAGAGAAAAATCTTCAGAAGCAGGGAATGTGGGAGATATTATTCTAGTCTCGGACACTCTTGTGGAAGATCCGGATGATATGAGAGTAGCACTTGGAAAGCCGGAAGACGAGAGCAGTGCTGCATTCAGCTTGATTAGGTTGTCAGGAAGAAGGCACAGGGTGTGGTCGTCTACAGCAATCGTCAGTAGGAAAATTGGAGATTTAGAAGTAGGAGACGGTTGGTTAGCAACAATTTGGACGGATTACGCCATCGTTGAGTTCAAACATTTATCAGAAGATGAGATTATTGACTTGATTAAAAGTCGTTCATGGGAAGGAAAGGCTGGAGGTTATGACTTGGCTGGAAGTGCTGGTAGATTCGCCAGAGTTGTCGATGGAGAAGAAGTGACGGTGTTGGGATTTTCCAGTATGGCAATTGATTCTCTGAACGATTTTCTAGGCTAGGCGAATGTGACGCCACCGAACTTCAGAATGAATTCCCTTTGAACCTCGTCGAACCATTCAAGCATTGCAGAATCGAATCGAATCGAATCGACCTCATCGTCAGAAAGTAGGTCGTCCTGGATTCCTTTCAAGGTTCCAGGAGCAGCCCCACAGGAGATACATGCCCCATCAAGACCTATCACCAATGAGAGTGCGTGCGTTCCGTTATTTCTTGATTCTATTTTCCCTCTTGTGAGTACCAAACTCCCCCCATGACCCTCAAGGGCCGCCCTCACTGGCCCTAATCTAGCCATCAGTGCAGGGATCAGAGATGGATCATCTGACTCAAATAGTGATATCAGAGATAGTGCTCCAAGCCTAGAAACCTCCAACGGATCTAATTTTTCTTCAAGTATACGATTGGCCTCAGTTTTGACGATTTCTTCGATTTGGGATTTGTACATATCCTCCAACTCATCATTTGGCATTTGGCCGTCGATACCCCCGGTGTACACACCGATGGGCGAGTGTGCAACAATATAGGGTCATCTAGGAGTAGGCAGAGATTCAAATGATAGTTTGTCTGCGGTCGACTATAACATGTCTAGAGAAGGTGCGCTTCTGGAGATTAGCGACCTCCATGCAGGAATAGATGGAAATGAAATCTTGAAGGGAATTGAACTGAAAATTGGTCCGGGAGAAATTCATGCAATCATGGGTAGAAATGGAAGCGGAAAGACGACCACTGCGAACGTGATAATGGGGCATCCGGACTTTGATGTAGAGAAAGGAGATGTAATTCTGGAGGGCGAAAGTCTGCTAGAATTAGAAGCGTGGGAAAGAGCGAGAAAGGGCGTTTTCCTATCCTTCCAGTATCCTCAAGCCGTTCCAGGACTGCAGGTAGGCAACTTCCTTAGGAAGTCCGTGGCCAGCATCAGAGGAGAGGACAAAGCCAAGGGTTCAGCATTCAGAGATGAATTGACCTCTGCTATGGAGTCCTTAGATATCCCCCGTTCCTTCATGTCTAGGTATGTGAACGATGGATTCAGCGGAGGAGAAAAGAAGAGATTCGAGATTTTACAGTTGATGCTACTCAAACCCCGCCTGGCGGTTCTGGACGAGACAGATAGTGGATTGGATATTGATGGGATTAGAACGGTCTCGGAAGGAGTAAACGCTGCAATCCGTGGAACTGACTCTGCTGCTCTAATCATTACTCACTATTCTAGAATTCTAGAGCATGTCCAGCCAGACATGGTGCACGTTCTACTAGATGGTAGAATAGTGGCTACTGGCGGTCCTGAACTGGCAACAAAACTTGAAGAGAGGGGCTACGAATGGCTGATGGAGGAGTGATTGAGATGCCGGACGATAGTGAAGCCAGGGGGGCTGTGGGAGAGTACAAAGCGGGCTGGCATGATCCAGAAAATTCGACAATCAGGTTCGATTTCGGACTCTCTGAAGAAGTAGTGAGGGAGATTTCCAAACTGAAAGATGAGCCCGAATGGATGACTGACATTCGTGTAAAGGCATTCAAACACTTCTCAGAAAGACCAATGCCCACATGGGGGAACATGTCGATGCTAGAGGAAATTGACTTCGAAAATATATGCTACTACCTAAAATCCTCCGATTCAACAGAGAGGGACTGGGAAGATGTCCCAGAAGACATTAGGAACACATTCCAAAGGCTCGGGATTCCGGAAGCCGAGCAGAAGTGGCTGTCAGGAGTTACGGCACAATATGAATCAGAGGCAGTTTACCACAGCATCCGTGAAGACTTGGAGAAGCAAGGAGTGATCTTCCTAGACATGGACAGCGGCCTGAAGGAGCATCCGGAGATAGTGAAGAAGTGGTTTTGTTCGGTCGTTCCTTATTCGGATAACAAATTCTCTGCTCTGAATACTGCAGTGTGGTCTGGTGGTTCGTTCATCTATGTACCAGAAGGAGTACATGTTGAGATGCCTGTCCAGGCATACTTCAGAATCAATGCGAAGAATATGGGCCAATTCGAACGAACGCTCATTATTGCTGACAAGGGTAGCAGCATCCATTATGTGGAAGGTTGTACTGCTCCATCATACTCTACAGACTCACTACACTCTGCAGTAGTCGAGCTAGTAGCACTTCCAGGTTCCCATATTAGATACTCAACTATCCAGAATTGGAGTTCCAATGTGTACAACCTGGTTACGAAGAGGGGGATAGCCCATGAGGACGCAAAGATAGAGTGGGTAGACGGCAATATTGGAAGCAAACTAACAATGAAGTATCCCGCAGTCATTCTGAAGGGAGAAGGCAGTCACGCTGAAGTAATTTCAGTTGCATACTCTGGAGAGGGTCAGCATCAAGATGCTGGAGCGAAGATTCATCATTTGGCATCCAATACAACCAGTAAGATACTCTCCAAGAGCATTAGTAAGAACGGAGGAAGGGGCACTTACAGAGGAATGGTTACTGTTTCACCAAAGGCGGACAACTGTAAGTTGAACGTTGTTTGCGATGCCTTGATCCTGGATGAAGGCAGCAGGTCAGATACATACCCGACAATGGAGGTTGCAAACCCTAGTGCCAGATGTGAGCATGAAGCTAGTGTTTCAAAGGTTAGCGATGATCAACTATTCTATCTGATGAGTAGGGGCCACTCAGAAGAAGAATCCTTGGCAATGATTGTCAATGGATTCTTCGAACCTTTTACCAGGGAGCTGCCAATGGAATACGCTGTGGAGTTGAATCAACTAATGGCTCTTGAGATGGAAGGCAGCATAGGCTGAGGTCGAACAATGGATTCTGCCTCGAAATATCTGAGCATGGGCGAGCCTGACAAGTCAAACCACCTGTGGAAGTATACCCCTTGGAGGAGGGTTCACCCTACGGGTAAGATAGCGGAAATTCCAGAGATTGCTAGTGCGTCTCTGAGCCTTTCAATGATGGATGGAACGGAGGTTCCTCAGGGCATTAGCCTTGTCAGAGGGAGAGGAGAGGAACTTGATTTCTCCATGGATAATGCACTGACGAACTATTTTCTTCATGCCATGTCGGACTCTTCAAATTGGTTACTTGTTGTTGAGGATGGTTTCAGACTAGAAAGTCCAATTATTCTTGATGTACAGACAGGAGGGGTTGCATCTGTTGCTCATATCTCACTCGAAATTGGGGGAATGGCAGAATTTGAGTTGGTTACGAGGATTTCTGGGACTAGCGATTGGTTCGGACTTCTGAGAACGGGCAATATCGGTAGTGGGGCCATTTTGAACGATGTCGTGATAGGACTTCAGGAAAATGGGACTTTCCTAAGGTCTGATTCGATTGAAATTGGCAGAGACGCCCAAGTCAGAGCAGGTACCGTGTCTTCTGGTTCAGAGAGGACGAAGTCTGATCTACGCTACAAATTGGAAGAGCGAGGAGGAAGTATCAAAGTTCTAGGATCAATTCTTTCTGCAGAGTCCATGCATCTTGATCATCACATTGAGATCCACCATGAGGCACCTGATACATTCAGCAGGCTATCTTGGCACTCCGCTTGTGGAGGGGATAGCAGAACCATAGGAACAGGTATGCTTCAGGTAAGCAAGGGTGCAAAGGGATCTGATGCCGGACAAATTTTCCATAACTTGCTACTCTCAGATTCTGCAGAGGCAGATTCAATCCCAGAACTGGAAGTTATGGAGAATGACGTCATTGGTTGCGGGCACGGAACAGCAAATGGACCTATTGACGAGGAGCAGATGTTCTACCTCAAGACAAGGGGTTTCGATGAAAAAGAGGCAAAGAGAGCCCTAATTGCAGCATTCCTTAATTCCACTCTTTCAGAGATGGGAGGGGACAAACTACACGAGTGGCTCGTAGGAGAGTTGACCCTGCAACTTCAAGCCCTACACTCCTGAATGAGAAATTCATTTGTACCGAGATGTGTTGGATTATTCGTGGACAGCGACCATTGCAAAGATATCTCTTGTCTCTGCGGCTATACAGGGAGGGCGGTGCCAATGCGCCAACACATGGAATGCCCTCGCTGTTACAGGGTTGTTGAAGCGTGCTGCGAAGGTGTTCCCGAGTATTACTGACAAAAGAGAAGAGCTTGTAGCAATGGGGGAATTAGGAGAGAAACATGGAACAAAAGAATGGATTGAAAGACAGGAGGAAGGAAAAAAAAGTCTCCTTCTTATTGGGGGGTGTGGCTGCAACATACCTTGTATTATGCTTTCTTGCTCCGCTTCTAATGCCTACTGACTCCGTCCCCGAGCTTTCCGGTCGAGCTAATGCGATAGATTACGCTTTTGAGAGTAGTTGGGGGAATAAGGACCACGGAGAGGGAGGAAAGGTGGGTCACGATCAATCTCGGCATGGAGGAAGCTTCGCATGGGCCGAATTGAACCCCTTGTGGGCATTTACATATGGCTTTGGAGACTTGAATTGCCACCAGAAGTACGAGAGATCCTGGGAAATCAATGGGAATCAGATGCCAGTATGTGCCAGGGACATCGGCATATTCTTCGGATTCTCAATTGGTTGTCTGATCTTCGGACTTAGAGGGTTCAATAGATGGACAGTGAGAGATACTTTCCTATCAGTATTCCCGGACAACTCGATGAGAGCCGTCTACGAGAAGGACATAAGGCTACCACTAATGCTTGCCATCATGGGTCTGGGACTGGTGCCCATGGGGGTTGATGGTTTCACACAACTTCTTCTGGACTCGTACGAATCGAACAACCCATTGAGACTGATCACGGGGGCTGGAGCCGGTCTAGTGGGCGGATTATGGTTCTCCTCCGCATTCTCGGCTAGGCCTAGGTACTTCGAAGGGGCCGAGGTTGTAGAGCTTCCAGCCGGTTCTAAGCTTGTAGTGAAGTGATCTACTTACCCATCCACCAATCGACCAAAGTGTCAATTGTCACTGGATTTTTTCTATCTCCGATACCACTACCAAGAATAGATAAGCGACTTATTGTATCCAACAAAGCCCTCTCGTGAAGGCCTGATTTGGATATCTGGCCCAGAGAGAATCTCAAATGAGTATCAGGATTTTTCGACTGCCACTGAGATATCGCTCCCCTAAGTGGCCAGATAGCCAGAACTAGGTGCCCGAAGGAGAATAGTTCACCCCTAAGTTGTGACTTAGGCGCCTCCCTGCCTATCAGATTCTTCCTCTGTGTAATCCAACCTAACTCTCTGAGGAACTTGACTATTCTTTGCGTGTGCCTCTCTGAAACGCATCTGACTGGCCCCATTGAAAATCTAAGCTCAGATATCTCTGCAGAATTTAGTAGTGCAAGAGTGCCACAAACCGAAGACATTGAGTGGTTCAGAATGTTCTTTGGAAGATTTTGATTATCTACAGAAGTTGCGGACTCTGATGAGATGTATGTTTGATGCGCATCTTGGGCATCCTTCAATATCTTCCATGGCTTTTTATCGTCCAACCAGTCCTTTTTCCTGTTTGCATTTTCCAATCCGATATCGGAAAGTCTGCTTTGATTCTTTATTTCACTTACAATCTTCCTTATTCTAAACTGGTCTACTTGCTCCATTTGCACATTGATTGGGTCAGGACGACTGTGTAAGAATCCACGAATTACCTCTTTCAACTGAGTTCGGAGTTGATTCTGGGTCCCCTCGTTCGATATTGGCCCTACTATCGCTCCCATATCGAATGGAACGGGTATTTCCAATTCCCCGGAAAGGAGTTTTCTGTAACCCTCCCTAATCCTGATCTGAAAATCGGAAGTCTCGAAGTACTCTTCCTTATTTGAAATCCCTCTGAGAGTTCCTCTTCTGATCCTCTCAAGTGCGATTTCCGGATCGCAATCAACCCATATACATAGATCAGGAATCAAAGCTGCAGAGTTCATCTGGGCTGTCTTATCCAGACCGATTCCACCCACTATGCCCTGGTATACCAATGACGAGTGGATGTTCCTTCCACTTACTACGGCCTTACCCTCATGAAGGCGGGGAAGGATCCAACCGTGTGAGTGGTCAAGTCTGTCTGCTGCAAAAAGGCCGGCCTCTTCCTCGGGGGTAAGAGTCTGCTTCCTAACCGATTCTATTGCTAGCCTACCAAGTGCGTGGTCCCTTCTCGGCTCCGCAGTAGACTCAACGGAAGTAAAACAGAACTCAGAACGAAGAATCTCGGAGACCATCTCCGCTGCAAGGCCTTTCCCACTTCCATCTCCGCCTTCGACTGAGAACAGGTACATGATGCTCTCCTGCTTCTAATCGCGACTACCGGAAAACTGTTCCTTAGATAGAGTCACCATCCCCATCCCGATAAGAATCAATAGGGGTCCAACGAAAATCCCCCCTCTGCTCCAAAGTCCCAGGAATGAAAACCACCAAGATCTTCGATAGCTGTCCCCTCTGTAAGCCTCAAGTCCCCCGTATACCCCCATTAAGCCTAGAATAATAGTCATGAATGCTATCAAGTTAGCAGTAAAAACAGATTGGCTTTGGTAGCTTTCGCCTCTCCTGTCGATGATGTTTTCTCCGTTTCCTTCTGACATCGTGATTGTCAGGTGTGCCTCGTCACCAGGAACGAAGTATAACTTGGTAGTATTGTTTCCGGGATGTGTGAACGACATTAGAACTGGTTCTCTCCTAATTTCATTTAGTGAAAACCTACCATCGGAATCGGTGGAAGTCTCCTTCCCGGTTGCTGCCCCTTCGACTGAAAGTAGCCTAACTCTTACTCCTTCAATAGGTTCGCCTCCGGAGTCATTGCCAGAAAGTCCGGATATGACTATTCCAGATATGTCTGAATAGTCCTCCGAAGAGTCCAGTGTTTCTGCCAAGATTTGATTGGGGTTTGAGGAAACTAGAAGTAAGCCTAGCACGACACCGATTAGGCTACCTCCAATTATCAAAACAGCGCCTGCGACTCTAGTTGATTGCTCCTCCGAAAGATCCTCCAGGAAGTACTGGATGTCCACTCCCCCGGTATCATCGTCTTCCGCCATGATGATTCCTATGGGGGGGAGTCCTTGAAGTTGGGCGTTTCGGGTTCATTCTTGTTACGAATTGATCCTAACAAGAGCAAAATCAGAATTATGGAAATTATAGCAATTGCTGAGTAACTGGCTAATTGATTGGTTTCTTGGATTTCATCGGGGGATACTAAATCGGAAATTTCAATCAAATAGATATGTGTCCAGTTCTTCCCTGTTATCCAGAATCCTCCTGAGGATTTATCGAATGCTATTCCATTTAGAACCTCATTACTATTGTTGCCCTGCATTGAAGTGATAGAAGTAGGGGAGATGAAGTACTGAACACTCCCAGAAATTGAGTCGATGCTTAGAATGACGTCCTGCAGCCATACATTTGCTAGAATTTCCCCCCCTACACATTCCAACTCATTGATTCTAGAGACTGGTTGCCCGTTCCAAGTAACCTGAATAGTGTGGTTAATTTCGAATGTATAGGGATCTCTGAAGGAAATTTCGGAGGTTCCGTTAGACATTACCAAGTACTCACCGTTGAAGCAAATTCCCCACCCCTCTCCATCAAAGCTGTAGTTTTCTATTATGCTGAAGTTGGAGATGTCGATACGGAATGCCTGCTCTTCCTTCCAAGTTAGCATGATTATTGATTCGCCCAGAACTGTAATCCCTTCGGCGAAGTATGAGTCATTGATTGGCATTTCTCTCAGAATATTGCCGCTTTGTAAGTCTATCTCGCTTAGTCGTGATTCTCCATAGAGTCCGGAACTCTGGAAAATAGACTCATCTAGTACCTCCAGGCCTTGAGTGAAGGAGGTCTGTTGGAGAGGTAGAGTTCTGATAACCTCGAACCCTCTTTCCTCTGCTTCATCGATGGGTTCAGAGGCTACAGATTCCACGGATAGAGAAAGAGAAAACGCGAGAATACAAACGATTGATGTCCCGAGTCGCCTCCGCATGTACGAACGATGCTCCATCGATGTTAAAATAAGTCCTCGAACAGTTTAGTACAGAGTG
>MDSW01013596.1_pt1 | contig 10972 bp, 10 predicted proteins | sample 811171 | NCBI WGS metagenome assembly MDSW01 (sample SAMN05326641, study PRJNA326480) | marine metagenome | isolation source: seawater | place: Atlantic Ocean: North West | collected 2012 | reverse complement strand
TGGAACTCCAGATTCTCCATCATACTTAGATGTTTTTAAGTATTTAAGAGAGTTCTTGATGGATGGAAGGGTTATAGATGTACCATATCTACTTAGATTCATACTTGTTACCTTAATTATTTGTCCATTAAGATCCTTTAGCTCAGGCAAAATTTATAAAAAACTTTGGGATCTTTCTGGTGGAGTATCTCCATTGCTTAAAAATACTCAAGAATTGACGAATAAATTGAATCTAAAACAAGATAAATATAATGTTTATTACGCAATGCGATATCAAAAGCCAAGCATTCAACAAACACTTAATCAGATAATACAATCTAATCCATCAGACTTACTTATTTTGCCCCTTTTTCCGCATTATGCTTCTGCAACTTCTGGAAGCGTCTTTGAGGAGGTTACCAAGAGACTTTCAGAAAATTGGGTGATCCCTTCGTTTAATTTTATATCTCAGTACTACGACCATCCTTCATTTATAGATGCTTGGGTTGATGCGGCAAAAGATTTTAATCTATCAGAATATGACAAAGTGATATTTAGTTATCATGGTTTGCCTAACTCACAAGTTAATAAGGTCTATTTAGATAATCAGTGTGACGGTAAGAACTGTGAGCATGAAATCAATGATGAGAATCATTATTGCTATAAAGCTACGGTATATGAAACCTCAAAATTAATTGCGGAAAAGCTCTCACTTCCAAGAGATAAGTATGAAGTCACTTTTCAATCGAGGCTTACTAAAAATTGGCTAACGCCATTTTCTGATGAAATTTTAGAAGACCTGCCAAGCAAAGGCATTAAAAAAGTTCTGGTTTTTTCACCAGCATTTACTTCGGACTGTCTTGAAACTGTCATAGAAATTGGTGATGAATATCAAGAACTTTTTATCGAGGCTGGCGGTCAAGTTTTAGATTATGTTCCATCATTAAATTTTTCAGATGCTTGGGTTCAAGCTATCATTGATATAACCAACACAAAATAAGGATTTATATGTTTAAAAAAGATTTGCTAAAAGGAAAAAAAATATTAGTTACTGGTGGGGGTACTGGCTTAGGCAAAGAGATGTCAGAGCACTATATTCAGCATGGTGCTGATTTAGTTATTTGTGGAAGAAGGGAAAGCGTGCTTGCGGACACAGCCAATGAATTTAAAGAAAAATATGGAGCAAATGTTCGCTATCAACCACTCGATATACGATCTCCTCAAGATGTCGAAGATTTTATAGACTCGATATTTCAAGAAGGCCCTCTTCATGGATTGGTAAACAATGCTGCAGGTAATTTTATCTCTCCAACAAAAGATTTGTCAGCTAGAGGCTTTGATGCAATTGCAAATATTGTCTTCCATGGAACTTTTTATGTGACAAATGCTGTTGGAAAGAAATGGCTCGAGCAAAATATTAAAGGATCAATAATTTCCATACTTGCAACATGGGTTTGGACGGGCTCACCCTTTGTCGTACCATCTGCCATGTCAAAATCTGCACTTCACACTATGACAAAGTCTCTAGCTGTTGAATGGGGTTCAAGCGGGATAAGAATTAATGCAATTGCTCCAGGACCATTTCCAACAGAAGGAGCTTGGGCAAGATTAAGCCCTAATGGAGCTTTAGATGAAGACTCTAGCTCCATGAGCACTATTCCAATGGGAAGAGTTGGTGAAATGAGTGAATTGCAAAATTTAGCAACTTTTTTAATGGCAGATGGATGTGAGTATTTGACTGGACAGACAATTGCACTTGATGGCGCTCAATATCTTTCAGGTGGAGGCACTTTCTCACAACTATCGAAAATGTCAGAAGATGACTGGTCTAATATTAGAGGCATGATTAAAAAAACAAATGATTCAGATAAACAGAAAAGATCGACTTGATAATAATTACTTGACTTAGTGTTTTCTTTAACTGTTAGACTAACAACTATTTTAAAAATAAGGAGTAAAAATGGAACACCAACAAATGCAAAATATCCTTGAGAAACAAAAAGCATATTTTATAAAAAATGGCCCACCATCATATGACTTACGTATTGATAGGTTAGATCGAATGAAGTCTTTGGTTATGGAAAATCGATATAAAATTGTAGATGCCCTTAACGAAGATTTTGGAGTGAGATCTAAAAATCAATCAATGGCAACTGATGTCTACACTATTGTTCCAAGCATTGAATACGCAAAGAAAAATTTAAAAAAATGGATGTCTGGATCAAAAAGAAAAGCAAATTTTCCATTGGGTCTTTTGGGTGCCAAAGCCTCCGTTAATTATGAGCCTCTCGGAACAGTTGGAATGATATCACCGTGGAATTTTCCTATGTTCTTAACATTCTCTCCCGCTGCCTCAATATTTGCAGCTGGTAATCAAATTATGCATAAACCAAGTGAATATACCGAGCATTCATCTCAACTTATGAAAGAGCTATGTGATAGTGTTTTTGATGAGGAAGAATTTGCAACCATTTTAGGTGGTCCAGATGTCGGCGCAACATTTACCCAACAAAAATTTGATCATCTGTTATACACAGGCAGTGGAGCTGTTGCCAAGCATATTATGAGAGCTGCTGCTGAGAATTTAGTCCCAGTTACATTAGAGCTTGGTGGCAAGTCACCAGTGATTGTTAGCAATACTGCTGATAGTGTTATTGCAGCTAAAAGAATTATGCTGGGCAAAACAATGAATGCCGGTCAAATCTGCTTGGCTCCAGACTACGTAATGGTTCATTCAGATAAAAAGGATGAGTTAGTCACAAGTATGAAAGAGGCTGTAGCTGACTTTTATCCTGATCTTAAACATAACGATGATTACACATCGATCGTTAATCAGAAACATTATGATCGATTGCAGAGTTTGTTAAGCGATGCAAAAGAAAAGGGTGCCGAGCTTGATGAAATAAACCCTTCTAATGAGGATTTCTCTCAACAAGAAGCGTTTAAAATTCCTCCTACACTTGTAATGAATCCAACTGATGATATGGAAATTATGAAGGAAGAAATTTTTGGCCCTTTGCTACCCATCAAAGAATTCACTGAAATTAATGAGACCATCTCTTATGTAAATAATAATGATAAGCCGCTAGGTTTATATTATTTTGGGTCTAATAAAAATGAAGAAGAACATGTTCTTACCAGAACTTCATCTGGCGGCGTAACTGTCAATGATGTATTAGGTCATATTCAGCAAGAAGATCTGCCTTTTGGAGGCGTTGGGCCATCTGGCATTGGAAGTTATCATGGTGAAGAGGGCTTTAAGACTTTTAGTAATGCAAAAGCTGTATACAAGCAGATTGGTTCAAGATTTGATAAATTATTGTCTGCAATCCGTCCCCCATACAAGGGAGATATAGAAAAGGTTCTCAAACAGATAACTTAATTTCCATGACCTCATTGCCTATTTACTTGGGCTACAAGTATTTTCGATCTAAGAAGGGTGCATTTGCATCCTTCACTTCTTTGATGGCTATTGCTGGTTTATCGCTGGGTGTTGCTGCCTTGGTAATAGTGTTATCCGTAATGAATGGTTTTGAAAAGGAATTACAAACAAGGGTTCTTGGAGTAGTACCTCAATTAATTATTCGTTCCAATGAAGGCTTGAATGATTATGAGGAATTAATTTCTAAGATCAGTATCACAGACAATATTATCGGTGCAAGCCCTTACATAGAAACTCAGGGATTGATGAGTGCTAAAAATAGGTCAAGAGGTGTTTTTGTTACTGGAATTAAACCTGAATTAGAAAATACCATGTCCATCCTTCCAGATTATTTTACTAGCGGATCATTAAATAATTTATCTTCAAAAAAAGGTGTAATTATAGGTTCTTGGTTAGCAAGATATCTCGGAATAAAAGTTGGTGATCTAGTTAATATAACGACAACTAATTTACGGTCATCAATTTTAGGCACCTTTCCAAGGACTATCTCCCTAGAAATCGTTGGCATATTTGAACTTAAAGCAGAATTAGACCAGTCACTTGTTTTAATTCATCATGATTTAGCTGCAAATATTCTAAATCTTCCAGCAAATACTACCCAAGGTATTAGAGTTAAAACAAATGATCTGTTTGCAGTTAATACAATTGGCTTTAATTTAATGACTCAACCATTTCTTGACAATGAACAATTTTATTTTACTTCTTGGCAACAAACTCATGGAACCTTATTCCAGGCCATTAAATTGGAAAAAAGATTAATTAGCCTTATGCTTTTTTTGATTATCACAGTAGCTGCTTTCAACATTCTCTCAACTATTGTAATGACGGTTAAAACCAAGGAGAAAGAGATTGCCATCTTAAAAACCATGGGTTGTTCAAAAACACAACTGACATTTATCTTCTTAAACTTAGGCTTAATTATTGGATTTTTAGGTACTTTTTTTGGTTTATTAATAGGGCTTTTGGTGACTCCCAATATAGATCAGCTCATCAATATTATAGAAAATTTTAGTAACAGAAATTTAATGGATAGTTATTTTATTAATTATTTTCCATATGAATTTAGATTAACTCAACTGATTTATATATGTTTCTCTGTTCTTATAATGAGCCTGATATTTTCATATTTTCCTGCATCTAGAGCGGCTAAATTAAAACCTGTAACCATTTTGCGCCATGAATAAACTTATAGCGTCAAATCTTTCTAAAATTTATCATTCTGGAGATCATCAAACTCTAGTTCTGTCAGATATCTCCATTTCAATTTCAGAGGGGGATGCAATTGGGGTAATAGGCTCATCTGGAAGTGGCAAAACAACTCTTTTGCAAATAATTGCTGGCTTAGAGCTTCCTGATAAGGGAAATATTTTCTTTAACGACATCAATCTGCTATCCGATAATGCCAAAAATTTTAATTTAATGAGAAGTAAATTATTCGGTTACGCATATCAATTTCATTACTTACTAGATGACCTGACGGTTTATGAAAACTGTAATTTGGTTTTTAAAATAGCGAAGAGTATAAATATTGACGAAAATTCTAAAAAAATTATGCAGACTCTTGATGAACTTGGTATTGCTGCATTGCAAAATAATTACCCCTATATGCTTTCAGGTGGCGAACGGCAACGAGTTGCAATTGCAAGAGCAGTTGTGCATGAGCCAAAATTTGTGTTGATGGATGAGCCAACTGGCAATCTTGATCAGGAAAACGCAGAGATTATACAAAACCTAACAATAAAATTAGCTAAAGATCATAATATAGGTATTGTGGTTGCAACTCATGATCTAAATTATGCTGGTAAACTGGATAAAGTATTTCGCATTGAAAACGGAGATTTGAAGTCAGTTTAAAATGAATAATTTATTATTATCTGGTGGGTGGTTTATTTGGCCCTTGCTTGTTTGCTCTATATTGCTTATCTCTATCGTTCTAGAGAGATTGTGGTTTTTACAAAGTAGATTAGTGGCTCCAAAAGGATTGTTAAGGCAGGCGCAGAATTTAATACAAAAAGATTCATTCCATGCCCAATATCAGCAGGAAATAGCGGAAACATCTCAACTAGGTGATATTCTTCAACATTGTTATAAGTACCGTTTGAGTCCAAGAGAGTTTGTCGAGATAAAGGCCGAGGAAAAGGCTTCAGAAATTAAATTATTACTTGAACGAAATCTATCGATGTTGAGCACAATAGCTAGCATTAGTCCTTTGCTAGGTCTTCTGGGAACCGTTGTTGGGATGATCACTGTTTTTGGTAATATTGATATGAATGGATCTGCAAATTCAGATTTGCTTGCAGCCGGTATTTCAGAGGCTTTAATAACAACTGCTTTTGGATTAATTATCGCCGTGCCAGCTATTATTTTTTATAGATATTTTGAGCAGAAAACCTTAATTCTAATGTCAGTTTTACAAGTTAATACATCTATTTTTTTAGATTTTTTATATAAAAAATGAAGTTTTATGCTCATAAAGAAAGAGCTCTTTCTGTTGAAATTACTCCCTTAATTGATATCGTTTTTTTGCTGGTTATTTTTTTTGTTGTTACATCAAAGATTGAAACCAATCAATACTTAACTTTAGACCTCCCTACATCTGAATCATTTGCTTCGTCTCTATCAAATAATTCTCAAAATATTATTTTATTAGATTCTGGAACACTTATTATTGATAACAATGAATTTTCAATGAGCGAGATTGATGAATTGATGGCTGGAGTTGCTGCAACCTTTTCTGAGTCAGAAGTTGTGATTCTCTCCATTGAGAGTAAAGCCTTTCATGGGTGGGTTATTAACCTAATGGATGGTCTCCAGCAACTTGGATTTCAAAACATACAGATTAAAACTTATACTGATTAGTCATGGACCCCTTAAAGAGACTATTTTCGTATACCTTCAGATTTAAATTTTCATTTCTCTTAAGTATTTTTGGTTTCATTCTTTTTGCCTCTGCTGATATTGCTGCTGTTGAATGGATTAGAAGAATTATTGAATATATCAATTCTGATCAAGATGATTTCAGTATTTATCTTGTTCTAGCGTTAATTTTCATTGCAATTGGAAGAGGGGCTGGGTTTTTTATCGGTAACTATTTTATGTCTAGAGTTGGATTTGGAATTGTTCATGATCTTAGATCCGAACTTTTTTCAAAACTAATAAATCTTCCTAAGAATTTCTTTGATCAAAATCAATCAGGTCAACTCATCAATAGAATTACTTTCACAACGACTCAAGTTTCAGGTGCAGCCTCAAATGCGATAAAAACTTTTGTCAGGGAAGGATTTCTTCTGATTGGTTTGCTCGCATATATGCTTACATTAAATTGGAAATTAACCCTTCTTTTGCTTATCACCACTCCATTTATAGCGCTGATTGTTTACATTGCCGGTCGAAGATTAAGAAAATTAGCCAAAACGATTCAGACAGCTATGGGCGATGTAACACATCTTGCTTCCGAAGCTGTTGATGGGAATCTAGAAATCAAGTCCTTCAATGCTGCAAAATATGAAAAGGATAGATTCTTAGCTGCAAATGAAGCAAATAAAAATCAAAATTTAAAACTTGAAGCAACAAGCAATTTAGCAACACCCATTATTCAGCTTTTAGTTTCTATTTCGCTATCTATTGTTGCTTATTTTGCTCTAGGGTCGCAGTTAGGCATAGAGTTAAGTGCCGAAGATTTTGTTGCTTTTATAACTGCGGCAGGACTAATGACAAAACCTATCAGACAACTGTCTAATATTAATGCTGTTATTCAAAAGGGTTTAGCTGCCGCTGTAGAGATATTTGACCAACTAGATACTAAAGAAGAACAAGACACAGGAGAGTTGGATGCAGATATTATAGGAAATATTAAATTTTCAGATGTTTCTTTTTCTTACAATTCAAAAGAATCTGTTTTAAAAAATTTAAATTTTGAAATCACTCAAAATCAAACAGTTGCAATTGTTGGGAAATCTGGATCAGGAAAATCTACAATTGCTAATTTGATTTCAAGATTTTATTCTGATTATTCAGGTGAAATCGCTATAGATGATGTAAGTATTTTAGACTATCAGCTAGCACATCTTCGCCAATCTATCTCAATAGTGAATCAATCACCAACTTTATTTAATGACTCTATCGAAAAAAATATTGCCTACGGTGAAAATAATATTGATCAAACAAAATTAAATGAGGCAGCTGAAATTTCTGGCTGTAATGAATTTATTTCAAAGCTCCCGGAAGGTTTTAAATCTGAAATTGGGGACGATGGTGTACTGTTATCGGGCGGTCAACGCCAAAGAATTGCTATTGCAAGAGCATTTTATAAAGATTCCCCAATTATTATTTTAGATGAAGCCACTTCAGCTTTAGACAACGAATCTGAATTAATTGTTCAAGAAGCAATTGAGAAATTAATTAATAATAGAACAACCATCGTCATTGCGCATAGACTATCAACCATTGAAAATGCAGATAAAATTTTAGTGATAGACAATGGATCAATTGCAGAATCAGGCACTCATGATGAACTTTTAGATCAAGATGGTATATATAAAAGCCTTTATCAAAATAAATTCCATGATTCTGGAGACCCCAAAAAACAATCTACTAAATCTAAGGGGCAGGAACATTTACCGACCTTTACTGAAGAACCCATTGAGCAAGGCTACTTGATTGATGCCTGGTACAAGAAAAGTTTTTGGTTATATCTTTTAGCTCCATTAACTTTCTTATTTTCTTCATTAGTAAAAGCACGCCGAAAATCTTTTATTAAAAACCCAAAAAAAGTCTGGAACTCTCCCAAGCCCTTAATAGTTGTTGGGAATATTTCAATGGGGGGAACTGGTAAAACACCTTTAGTAAAATTTATTGCAACCGAATTAATTAATCGTGGGCTTAAGCCAGGTTTAGTTAGCAGAGGATATGGTGGTAAGTATTCTGGAACACTTGAAGTAACTTCTGAAACTACTCATAAACAAACAGGTGATGAAGCTCAAATTTTAGCTAAGTTAAATACTCCTTTTTTTATTGATAAAAACAGATCTAGAGCCGCCAGAAAACTTCAGGAAAAACACGATGTTGATTTAATTATTTCAGATGATGGGTTGCAACATTACGCAATGGGCAGAGATATTGAAATTGCAGTAATAGATGGTGCAAGGAGACTGGGAAATGGTTTGGCATTTCCTGCTGGCCCCCTTAGAGAACCTAAATCTAGGCTATCTGAGGTTGATTTTATTATTAATAATGGCGGACCTACTGAGGGAGATGAAATTTTGATGACCCTAAGTCCTGCTAAATTTATACATTTAAATTCAGGCAAAGAATACTCAGTTGACAAGTGGCCTATGCATAATCAAGTTCATGCAATAGCAGGTGTTGGAAATCCAAATAGATTTTTTGATTTACTATTGAGACTGGGTTTTGAATTTGATAAAAATCCATTTCCAGATCATCATAAATATACTAAAAGAGATCTATATTATCTTGATCATCTTCCTATCTTAATGACTGAAAAAGATGCTGCTAAATGCAAACATTTTAAAAATTCTAAGATTTGGTATCTTAGTATTGAGTCTAAAATAGAATCGCAATTTATTGATAGGCTTGTGGAGAAGCTAAATGATAGATAAGGATATTTTAAAAATTATGGGCTGCATAAGATGCAAGTCTAATTTAATAGACAAAGAAGATTATCTTGAGTGTCTTGAGTGCAATATCGGCTTTCCCATTGAGGATGATATTCCCAGAATGCTAGAAGATAGAATTTTTTCTCTTAATGATTAACTCTTTTGTAATTATTGTTCCAGCAAGAGCAGGCTCAACTCGTTTGCCTAACAAACCATTGGCCATGATTAATGGCCGTACTGTAATCTCTAGGATAATAGATTTAGCTAATTCCTCTGACGCTGCTAATTTATATATTGCAACTGATAGTGATGAGATTAAAAATCATTGTGAGTCCTATGGTGCAAATGTAGTAATGACTTCATCGAATCATATCTCTGGCATGGATAGAATCGCTGAAGCTGCAAAAATACTTGATTTGCCCATTAGTACACCTATCGTCAATCTTCAAGGTGATGAACCATTTATGCCTGTTCAAATAATTAATCAATTACCTATGTTGCTAAGCACAGAGACGCCGATATCAACTGCGTGTATTCAGTTTTCAAATGAAATGGATTTTAACAGCCCTCATGAGGTAAAAGTTGTAAGATCAATTTCAAAAAAAGCGATGTATTTCTCTCGGGCATTGATACCCAGCTCATCTAATGAAGACTGCAAAAATTACCTGAAGCATTTAGGTATCTATGCCTATACCAATGAAACTCTTCAAGCCTTGAGTAAATTACATCCAACTGCAAATGAGAAATTAGAGCAATTAGAGCAATTAAGATTCTTAGATAATGGTTTTAATATTATTGTTGAAGATTTTGCATGCCAAGCACCTATTGGAATAGATACCCCCGAAGATTTGGAATCAGCCACCATCTTTGCTAAGAAGAATGATTGATTATGCTGATATCTAATTCTTTTGGTTTACAAGCAAGAGCAAAAAATTTTATTCATATTGATACAACTGATGATTTATCTGCACTCGAAACAATTGATGAGCCTATATTAATACTTGGCGCAGGCACTAACGTAATTTTAAGCGACTATTTTGATGGGATTGTTATCGAAGTTCGTTTAAAAGATATAGAGATTAATGGTAATTATATTTCAGTTGGAGCAGGCCTTGATTGGGCTGATTTGATTGATTATTGCTTGATAAATGAGCACTATGGCATAGAGAATCTGACACATATTCCTGGATCTGTTGGAGCGGCACCTGTGCAAAATATTGGTGCCTATGGAGTTGAAATAAGCTCATTTATTAACAGTGTTGAATGTTTTAATTTGAGTACTAAAAGAGTTGAAACTCTGAATTGTGATCAATGTAAATTCTCATATCGTCACTCAATCTTCAAGCTAAAAAATTATATTATTTTAAGAGTTAATTTTATTTTCAATAAATTCTTTGAGCCTAACCTAAGCTATCCAGCATTAAGTGATTTTCTAAAGGAGCATTCTATTAATGTTTCTTCATTAACTCCTAAATTACTTTCTGAATCAATTAAAAATATTAGAAATTCTAAATTGCCTGATCCAAGAATTCTGCCAAATGTAGGAAGTATCTTTAAAAATCCTTTAGTCAGCTCTAAAGATCTTGATGATACTTTTTTAGCAGGTCACAGATGGGAGCTAGCCGATGGGTATACTAAGCTTAGTTCAGCAAGGCTTATTGAACTCATCGAGCCAGAATTAAGTATTCCAGATACTTTACGTTTTTATGAGAATCACTCGCTTGTATTAGTTAATAATGGCGGAGCATCATTTAAAGAGGTAACCAGTTTACTAAATCAAATACAAAGAAAGATACTTGATAAATTTAAAATAAACTTAGTTATAGAGCCTGAGATTATAGCTTCATGATGTTTGTTTCAGCAGCCATTGCTCATTTATTAGCTGTGATGTCACCCGGACCAGATACTGCCATTATTTTTCACCAATCACTTGCTA
>MDSW01192261.1_pt1 | contig 10973 bp, 9 predicted proteins | sample 811171 | NCBI WGS metagenome assembly MDSW01 (sample SAMN05326641, study PRJNA326480) | marine metagenome | isolation source: seawater | place: Atlantic Ocean: North West | collected 2012 | reverse complement strand
TAAGTATTGAAAACTTAAAAAACGTAATCATTTATAACTTCTAAACTTGGAAAACTGAATGCCTTTGATCGCCTTGAATTATTAGGCGAATACAATTTGTATTATATTGCAGAAAGCCTAGCGTACGAGATCCGGCAGTGACGCCGTGAAAGTGCACTTGGGCTCGTAAAGGCGAGAACGCATTAGGCTAATGTCCGCGATCAGATCCTTAGGCTCTCCATCAACAAAATCAAAATTGGGAGATTTAGCTAGATATTCCCCTATCTGTTCGACTATCTGTCGAATCGAAAGTACCTCGGACCCCGCCATGTTAAAGGTCATGCTCTGTGGTTTGTGAATTAGCTCGAAGACGGTTTGAGCGGCATCTCTGACATGGATCGGGTTTATTTTAATCCCGTTTTGACCTTGAAGTTCTATCGGTTCAGAATTGCTTACCTTGTCATACAAACGAGGAATCAGCATACTTCTATTTTGACCGGAACCATATATGAAGAAAGGACGGATGATAGAGGTAAAAAAACAAGAACTGTAGTTCTGCGTTAGAATCTCTCCACACATCTTACTTCCGAGATAAGGACCGAGTTCACTAGCTGAGCTGATGGGGGAATTCTCGGTAATCGCACTTTTCCCGTTCAAATAAATACCCCCGGTAGATGCGTAGACAAAATGAGAAACTGATGATTTCCGGGCATACTCCAGAAGTTTATGGGTACTTCGGACGTTAACCGCAAAAATGTCTTCCGCTCCATCGGGAAAGTCCCTGAATCTATGAGATTGGGCAAGATGTACCACGACGTCGACCTGTCCTAAATTTCCGAGGACATCAAGATTATCAGTAAAATCGCAAGGGACGTATTCGATCCCGCTCAGGGTTCTATCGGGCACTTTTTTTACCAGTGCGAAAATCTTGAGATTTTCGGAAAGCAGAGTTTCACACAATGCTCTGCCAAGCAATCCGTTCGCACCAGTGATAACAATTGAATTTGGTTCTGTTGACATATTTATTTAAGCAACATGATGTTGTGAAGTTTTGATGCCTATGGACCTGTTGATTTCATCAAACTCACCACCGATTGAAGCAGTAGAGTGGACGCGGAAGACATAGTCAAATCCATGCTTAGAATAATCGGAAAGCTTATTTTGGTTCAAGATCAACTCCCTCAACTCTTCCATTAGATTTGATATACTATGCTAATGAAATCTCTCATGAATCGACACTTACCTTTAGTAAGTTCTTAAGATTCTCTTTTGGAATGATAAGGTAGGAAGCTATGCAGAAGGCGAGTGCGCATAGTAATTTGAAAGAAACTTGCTCAAAAAGAAAGTCAGGCGAATGAAATACAAATGATATAATAATTATGACTACTGCTAGAATTGTAAGAGTAAGGAGCTTTGCGTATTGAAAAGGGACATAATGAAGCTTTTGAGTGAAATACAGGTAAGAAACCGTCACAAAGACATGACACACCAAAGTTGAAAGAGCAGCCCCTGTAGAACCATATTTTGGAATAAGTAACCAATTCAGTATGAAATTGATAAAAACAGAAGCCCAGGCGATCCTGCCAAACAGATGGGTCTTCTTTTCTATCGAGATCCCGACGGCTGTTATTTGGCCGGTCGTGTGTATGGCTACTCCAAAGCATAAAAACATCAAAGGGTAGGAACTTTTTGAATATTCGTCACTGATGAGCGCCTGCACCGTTTCGCCACTGAAAAGGGAAAGGATCGACGCGCAAAACAACATGAAAAAAAGGAGTACTACAAGTAGATCAGCATATATGCGCTTATACTCTTGAGGATAATCCGTCTTGATCTTAATCGAAATCGGACTCCATGCCATCCCGAATGCGGTGCTTATGAAAAGAATGATGCTGGAGAACTTGAAGGCGACCGAATAGATTCCGACTTCATCCAAAGAAGTGTAAGCGGTGAGCATCCAGCGGTCCATGGATCCGAACAACCAAAAGGCAAGCCCTGCATATATGAACGGATAGCCAAACTTAAAGGACGAAGTGAACCATTTCCTCGAAAATCCGATCGTAAGATCTTTTTTGACCAAGAGGCAACTGATAGGAAAAAAGAATAGCAATACAACCGCCTGAGTGAGCAAAAAAGCACTCAGTCCATACTCTAAATAAACCAATACGTAGCAAGCGAGCAATGCTACCGTGACCTTGGTTGAAAGGGAAATGGACAAAAACCTCCATGGTTTTAGATGCAACCGCGTCACGTCCAACATATACCCATGCCAAACATTAAGGGTCGTAATGATGAAAATAGAAAATATCGCAACCCATGAAATATCCGCCTGAAGGCTCTGAACATCGAAGAATCGAACCAAATAGGGGGAGGCGACAAAACCGCCTAGAAGAGCAAAGCTGCCGATTATCAACTGGATACAGAAAGATGAACTAACAAGGCTTGGACGTTCTTTTTCAGTCGTGTCTTCGTCCCAATAGAACCTTTGGACTGCATTGTTCACTCCGCAATGAATAATCATACCCAAAAGAGCTCCAGTTGTTAAGCAGAGTTCGAGAAACCCGTAAATTTCACGAGATAGAGCGGATGCGACCAAGGGAAATGTAAAAAGAGCGACTGATTTGCTGCAGAAGTCAGCTCCTCCGTAAATGATTGAATCCTTTGCTAACCGCTTAAGCACCTAGTCGATGATTTTATTCTCAAAAAGAGGGCTTGAAAGCTTCGGCTCGTCACTCAAATACTCGCTATCAAGGGGATGGTACATGCCCATGAGTGAGTCCCTTTTTCCTTCCAAGTGCTCAATCACTTGCTTGAATAGAAACTGGGATGCTTGATAACTATGATACTTCTTCGTGTACAAACGACCACATTTACCCAACTCTTTCCTGAGTTCGGGCCTTTTGACAAGCTTCCTCAAATCCTCGACCAACCTTTCAGGAGTAGAAGAAACCAACGGACATTCGTTCAAATAGGACCATCTCCTAAAGGGCCTAGTAAAGCTTTCATCATCCAAGTTTGAAATAACCGGCAAGCCGGTTGCCATTCCTTCAATCGCATTTAGCCCAAAGCCAGTGCAAATAATTTGCTCAACGTGAATATCTGAACTTTCACGGAGAACTTTCTTAACTTCCTCATTTTGTAATTTTTCGAGAAGAACTAATTCCACTTTCAGTCCCTCCTTCTTCAATTCTTCAATGGCACTGATGACAAATTCAGTTCCCTTAAAGCCACGAAAATTTGGTGAGTGGGTTACTTGGACCAACCCATCCCGTCCGTTTGCCATATTTTCCCTCCGTGTAGTTTTCCAATTCTTAGTATCAACACATAAAGAATTGGGTATCAGAACATCCCATCGGCCAAAGCCATCCGGCCCCATCCCGGCAGGAATTACAAAGTCCGCGTAGCTGCACCACCTATCCACCCGTTTGGCAATCTCCGCCTGCTTTCGAGCGGCACCAGGCAAAGAATGATTAAGAACATGTATCAGATTAGGAGCTCTCAATCTTCTGTAAACATACGAATCCCCCCCAAACGGCAACAACACGATTTTCTTACCTGAAATCTTTAACAAAAGAGGTTCCGAGCGGTGTAACAATGTTTTCCATAAAAAAAATCCGTTAAACGATATAAAAAAAACATCGTAGCGAAACAAAGAATATATGAAGCCAACATAGTACTTAAATCTAAGAGGGATTTTTCCGAACATTTCCTGAATAACCAAATCATACTGCTCTCTTTTGTTTAGAGACCAGCAGTATTGATCTGTAAAAGTCTCGGAAAAGAAGCCTACTTCTTCCATTGCCCTAGCCCAATATACGTTATTGATTATCGGTGTTTCCCCCCACACCAACCTTCTGCGCTTGCGAACGGTTAATCTGCTCAAAAAAGCTGCTAACAAGAGAAGTAAAAGTAAAAAGGGAACGGATACAGCCTCAATCAATAAAAACAGACCCCAGTGGAAATACTTTAACCTAAGATATTTGATGAATTATAAATTTATCGTTTACCTTTACACTTTGGTCCAAAAGGCAAACTAATATTGAAATAAGAAATTTGAGAGATTTTCTGCCGATCCAGTCACTTTTCAGGAGGTGAGAACGCAGACTCGACCGTTTAATTAGAATCTAGTCTAGCCAAACCAAAGCCCTCCGCCCCGAACTTGTCGCCGTTATAAAGCATATAAACATTGCCTTTAAGGCGAAACACACAGGGGTAGCAAATCATATCGTAGGCAAGATCAACCCCGACGTCTATGCCGGCCGAAACATCACGTCTAGTCCACGAATGCCCGTCACGAGACTCGGCATATCCCATACGATATTTGCCGAGTTCGGAATGGACGAACGAAAACCACATGCCATATCTCGCTTCATCCCATTGAATCACAGAAGGACGAGCGATATTGGTTTCTCCATGGTTGAAGTCTATGGCGACCGAACCTTCTCTTATCCAGTCGAACGGACTGTTCGATTGGGCTGACTTAACATGATAGTGGGATTGCAGCGTACCGTCAGATTTCCTAGACCATCGGACACCAGATGTGTAATGCATGAGCCATTTGTCATCATTGATGAGATTAATGGTTGGGGAGGTAATCAAACATGGATCGTGCTCGCTTCGCGACAAAAGCGGAGCTACGGAATATCTTTGGAAGTTCAAGCCATCGTCGCTTATGGCCAATCCAATTGATGCATAAAAAAGAGGCGATTCAAACCCTCTGTTCCAACCCACGTAGTATAAATAATATTTTCCTCTAAAAGGAATGATACAAGAAGGAAAAACACCGTGCTCATCAAAACAACCGGGTTCCCCCGCCTTCAGCACGGGACTCTTTGAAACGCTCACTACCTTGAACGAATCACATCCATCGAAAAACAGATCGACGAAACCAATGGAAGAAACTTGCTTTACTGATCTGGTCGCAAAAAAAACACGGACCGAAGAGTCGTCCAAACATAGGACCGTAGGAAGTTGCGCATGAGAAGAACTCCACCCGTCCCGAACTCCAGACGGGAGCTTGTATGAGCCGATCGAGGTCCAGTTCACAAGGTCATTGCCGTCGTCAAGGCAGGAGGATGTGATTTGAAGTCATTGATAAAAATTATCTTAGAAGAATTCCTGTTCTTTTTCGACCAGACTCCGGATATTTGAGTCATTTTCACCGACTCCACTACTTTTTCACAAGAATGGTCCATTCGTAAAGCGGGTAGTCATGGAGTAGCGAGACTTGTTTGGAGAAATTCACCTTGCAATAGTCAAACCAGTAGCAGGGGTCGCCATAAAACAGGTGAGATTCCTCCCAGTCTACGTATTTGCTCAAAAGATTAAAACTAAACCCAAGGTTGGAAGACTCGTTGATCATATGAAGAGTTTCCTCAATGAATTTCTTCCACTCATCATAGGTTGATTCAAACCGAACGTTGAAAGTTCCGGAAACAAAAGTAAAATCCGCGGGAGTAGAAATCTTGCTCGAATTAATGAGCTCAAGATCACCCTTAAAGTCTTTCAGGCGCTCTTTTGACTTACTAAGCATTTCTTCGCTCAAGTCGTATCCATTATAACCTGCTACGGAGTATTTTTTTTGCAAAAGATACTCCAAATGGGCTCCGTATCCGCAACCATAGTCATTTACCGAGAAGGATCCATCCATCTCAGGAATTACCTGAGTCAACTTTTCAAAGCGTAATTCCTGCGAATCAGCCGTCGGCCACCCAACCGCTTTCGATTGATCACCATGCTCAGACAAGTTGTCTGAATAAAGATTAGAAATTTTGTCTAAGGTATCGTCCATGATCTAGAATCCCAAAGAATCACTGTCTTTGGGAAAAGGTTTTGTTCTGGAGGCTAGGAAAACTTCCTTGGCCTTGGTGCTTTTGGTAATAAGGGTGCCAGCTCCGATAAGGCATTCATCAGCAACTTCGAGGCTGTCGTGAAAAGTGGCATTGACACCAACGAAAACGTTATTCCCGATTTTGCAGGATCCGGAGACGACAACGTGCGATGAGATAAAGCAATGATTTCCGATGACCGAATGGTGGCCTATATGATTGCCACTCCATAAAACCGTATTGTTGCCTATCTTTACATAAGATTGGATAGTGTTTTCCTCGAAAACAAAGACATTATCACCAAATTCAGCAGTGGCGCTTATGGTTGCCCTGGGGTGAATAAAACTAGCCAAATCGAAACCCAAACTTTTTATTTCCTCATAAACGGACTGTCTCATCCTGTTCATGTTTTTGTAGCCAATTGCAACAAAAGCTTCCGTGTCCCCAGGAGAATGATTTTCGGTCAAATCTTCGATGGCGATTAGTGGCATGCCATAGATTTCATCGCTCTCCTTGAACTCATTGTGGCAAGCGAACCCCAATACGTCGTAACTCGAAAGTTCCGCAAAATAATCTCTCGCAATTTGTGCCTGCGGACCAGTTCCGACTATTACTAGTTTTTTTTGACCTTCACTCATTTCCAGTATCCTTTAGTTCGCTAAATGGTAGAACGAAAAAACCGGGATAATCCTTAAGCAAAGCCTCTTTGCTTGAAGACCTGACCCCTTCGTTAAATAATTTAGTATAGTAGTAGTACGGGTAGTCACTCGTCCCCCATCTCTTCTTAAAGTCATATACCCCTCCTTGGCTTAGCCAAGTGCCGCCCCAATTCCAGTTTTTACATCCTTTCCGAGATACCGCGTCCTTCATTGCTTCGTAAATAACCAAAGCCAAGGCTTGTGTATTTCTATGTTCAGATATGATGACCGGGGTGAAATACTCGGCGGTTCCGTTAAAATAAAATACGAGCAAAGCCGCAATGGGTTGATCGTCCCTACTTCCGATATACACCGACCACAAATCTCGAGGCATGACCGAAAGTAATTTTTCGAAAAAATCCCAGGATTTGGACAATCCGCCGATCGCTTGCATGTTTTCAACGTGAACCTTATGAAGAAACTCGACCGAAACCTTTTCATTTCCCGAACTTACCTGTACGCCTTCTTTCAAAGCTCTTCGAATGTTTCTCGGTCTCGGATCATCAAAAATCTTGATCAATTCATCATCCGGGTTTTCAGGCAAATGAGTAATCTGTCCAATCCTCTCATCTCGAATAAAGCCTTCAATCGTGCTTTCATATATCTCATGATCCATGATCAGCGGATTGGTAATAACCGTTGCAGAGCAGGCATTCTGGCTTTGCGCACAATCAAAATAACCTTCGATCAGCAAACGCTTCACTTGGTCATCTTGAACACCCTGAAGAACTCCGCCGTTGCTTCCGTAATATGGCAACGAATTGAAAACCGTTCCAAGATCGCCAGGCTTGCTCTGAAGAAAAGGCAGGGCACCTGAAATTCCCGTTTCATTCTTGGCAAGTATCCAACCGGGGCAAGCCTCAAGGTGATCAGAAATCAAGTCCATGAAGCTTGGACATGAATAGATCAATGAATTCGGGCAAGCAGAAACATAATCGTTTATTTCATCGTCGCCGCTTCCACTAATTAATTCCAGTTGCATTTTGCTTTTCCTTGTGCGTTTGGCTCAGAATGCCTCCAAGAACTCATTGACACTGATCAATGACCAAATAAGCAATCTTCTGTTTTGTTGTCCCGTCAAGTGCTCGTTCACCAGCGACTTTGTTTCACCAACATCCAAATAATCAAAAATTGGAGCTTTTTCGTCCATCAATTTGCTACGTACAAACTCTATACTTTCTCCTTTGAACCAACTGGCATCGGGAGAAGAAAAACCCTGCTTCTTCGCTTCAATGATATCAGTCGGAATGTACCTCGACATCATGTCTCGAAGAATCTGTTTACCGTCGTTTGTTTTTTGGAAATACTGATTCCCTTTTCTTCCGACTTCATTTTCATTTAGCCTGATCACTTCCCCCAAATTATTAAGCTTGAGTGCAACGGGGCACTGCATGGCAAAGTCAACCAAGTCGTTATCCATGAATGGAACACGGGTTTCAAGCGAGTGGGCCATGCTAAGCTTGTCCTCCACTACAAAGAGTCCATGCAAGAAAGTCTTGGCCTCGAAATATAAAGAATGATTAATGAAATCCTCGGGTTTCTCCAAAGAATTTGAGTGATTGGAGAATACGCTCTCAAAAATGTCTCTGGTCCAAACGTCCTTCACCTCACCCCAAACCGGTGCAAAGACCTTTGAGATAACCGTATTCGGGATCAACCTCTGCCAGTATAAATAATACTCGTCTATGTATTGTTCGAAATTTTTGGCAGTGGCTCCTCGATAATACCTCCAAGGGTAGCCTCCGAACAATTCGTCTCCACCAGCACCAGAAAGGACGACCTTGACAAACTTGCTGGCCAGTTGAGCTGCATAAAAATTTGGGTAGCTTTGCCCTACCCTTGGTTCCTCCAAATGCCATTCGAGCTTCGGGAGACACCTCTCCATGTCTCCTGCCTTCAAAACCATCTCGTAGTGCTCGGTCTTGAATTTTGCAGACATCGCCTCAGACTTTGCCCGCTCATCAAAAGCCAACTCTATTCCTGAAGCCGAACTCAGATCAAAACCACAAGTAAAGGTCTTCAAATAAGGAAAGTTATCAGCAGCCAGTGCCGTAATGGAGCCCGAATCCATACCTCCGCTCAAATAACTACCGAGTTCTACGTCACTTACCAATTGGCGATTCACAGCCTGATTGAACAAACGGTCCAGTTCCTCGAGATATTCCTCTTTTTCTACCGGTCTTTCGGGTTCTCTAAAGTGATAATCCCAAAACCTGGTTTGCTTGAGCTCTTTTTGGCCATCACCAAATTCAAGAGTTGCAAAATGCCCGGCAGGTAGAAGGTTCACACCTTCCAACAAAGTTTGATCGGTAAAAATATTTTGGAAGGTGAAATACTCAAGCAATGCTCGCTTGTTGATCTTTTTCACGAATGAAGGTTGTTCCAAAATTGATTTTTGCTCAGAGCCAAAAATTAAACTTTTGCCGTCAAGACAATAGTATAACGGCTTGATTCCGTAACGGTCCCGAGCAAGTAACAACCGCTTTTCCTTACGATCCCAAAAAGCCAAAGCAAACATGCCGTTGAATTTGAGAAGGGCATCGCTACCCCACTCCGCCAAGGAATACAAAACTACCTCGGAGTCAGTTTTGGATCGAAACCAGTAACCCTTAGCTTCCAGTTCCATCCGCAACTCTCGAAAATTGTAAATCTCTCCATTGTAGGTGAGCACATATCTATGATCCGATGAAATCATTGGTTGATGACCAGCGGGCGAAAGGTCGATGATTGACAAACGACGATGCCCAAAACCAATGTTGCCCTCGATCCAATGTCCCTCACCATCCGGGCCTCGGTGAGAAATGACATCAGTCATTTTCTGCAAAACAACTGCAGATATCGGGCTATTGTCGAAATTAAGTTGGCCGACTATACCGCACATTACAATTGGGCCTCCAACACTTTTTCGATGACGAAATCTTGTTCGCTTTTCTTCATCCCATGAAAAAGAGGCAAAGAGATGCTGCATTGGTCCGCCGCCCGGGCATTGGGAAAATCTTCGGGTCTCAACTGGTATTTTTCCCTGTAAAAACTTAGCATATGTACGGCATGAGTAGCTGGGCGGGTGGAGATACCTTTTTTTTGCAATTCGTCCATCCAGTTATTTCGCCTGGAATTGATTTCTTCGATTTTATCAGGGGTGGCTTCTCTGGGCATGAAAAAGCAGGGGTAACTCTGGTATCCGTGTTGATACTCCTTCGCCTTCAATGGCAAGCGAAGCCATTCGAGAGATGCAAATGCCTCGTCATAAGCACTCGCAAGGCTCCTTCTTTCCTCAACTATATCGTCTGCGCGATCCATCTGGGCCGATCCCAAAGCTGCTTGCAAGTCCGTCATCCTTTGATTGTAGCCAGCGTCAGGATGATCTGCCAACAGGTAGGGTCGAGCTCCAAGATGCCTCTGAAGATCAGTCATTGCCGCTCCATGATCTCGAAGTCTTCTTATCTTTTCAGCAAGAGAGTCGTCATTTGTCGTAACCATTCCACCTTCACCGGTAGTAATTGCCTTACGCGGGTGAAAACTAAAGCAACCTGTATCTCCAATAGCTCCTACATGCGTGTCTTTGTATTTCGAACCAAACCCACAAGCAGCATCTTCAACTATCCAAAGATTATGTTTTTTCGCTAATTCGACGATCGGATCCATGTCCGCCGAAAGTCCGAATAAGTGGACAGGTAGAATCGCTTTTGTTCGATCGGTAATCTTGGATTCGATATGCTCGACATCGAGGTTGAATGTATCCAGATCGACATCGCAAAATACGACTTTTCCTCCAAGGTGCTCAACCACGTTAGCAGTTGAGATCCAAGTGAACGCCGGGACAATAGCCTCGTCCCCCGGTCCGAAACCCAAAGCGGCAAGGGATAGGTGCAAGGCGCTGGTGCAGGAGGTAACTGCAATTGAATGAGCCGCTTCGGTAAAGCTAGACCACTTCTCCTCGAAATCTCGGACTTTCGGCCCCTGAACGAGCCAACCCGAGTTCAAGGGGTCTAAAACCGATTTGACTTCAGCCTCAGTAAGGTTGGTTCTGGCAATAGGTACGTTCAATAGTTTTCAGGATCATGCGATGCACGCCAATCGATCAGCCGCTGAAGACCTGTGGGCAGATCGTATTTATAGGTAAACCCAAGGTCCTCGCTTGCTTTCTTCGGACATCCGATTCGATTCTGAACCAACCTTCGGGCATCATCTTCACTGTAGGGATTGTAAGTTACCTTCAGGTCGGATTGCCTTAAGTCCAATATGGTATCGCACAATTCCTTGATGCTGGTCTGAACTCCCGTTCCGACATTATAAAACTCGTCCGTTGCTTCTGCCTTCAAAGCGCAGAGATTGCAACGGGCGACGTCTTCAACATCAATGAAATCATACGCCTGAGTACCGTCTCCGTTAATGGTCGGCGCTTCATTCGCATCAATTTTGTTAAGCATGATGGGAATGACCCCAGTATAGGCCGCAGTTTGATCTT
>MDSW01157742.1_pt1 | contig 10977 bp, 11 predicted proteins | sample 811171 | NCBI WGS metagenome assembly MDSW01 (sample SAMN05326641, study PRJNA326480) | marine metagenome | isolation source: seawater | place: Atlantic Ocean: North West | collected 2012 | reverse complement strand
TCGGATCGGACATGCCGTTTTGCATTGCCGGTGGCACGCAGCTCTGCTTCGGCCGGGGTGAGATTCTCGAATCTGTTCCAGGCAGCAGGGAACCTCTGGCGGTGCTGCTGGTGAAGGATCCCGTCGTCAGTGTGTCCACTCCCTGGGCCTACAAGCGTTGTCAAGAGCAGTGCGGTGCTGCGTACCTAACCAGCGAAGCCGCTTTTGAGCAGCGGCGTTCTGACCTCAGGAGTGCCACTTGGTTAAGACCATTGCGCTCGGATTGTCCGCCCCCTCTTCGCAATGATCTTCAGGCTGTGGTGGAGCCGGAAACAGCGGCCGTTCGAGGCGCCCTGGCGTTGCTGCAAACTCTGCCCAACACCTTGGCGGTTGCGATGAGCGGCTCCGGGCCGAGTTGTTTCGCACTGTTCGCCGATCTCGCCGGGTGTCTCCAGGCTGAAGAGCAGCTGCGACCTCAGCTTGAACGCGCCGGTCTCAGAGCCTGGGCTTGTCCGTTGCGCTCCGATGGGGTGAGGATCGAGGCATGACCGCTGACGATTCCCAACCCCTTCAACAGGAGCCTCGCAAGGGGCCGCTCAGTTTCCTGTCTGGAGCGCTGACGGCCGGTTTGATCGCCTGGCTGGCCTTGGGGCTCAGCCGGCGGATGGTGGTCTATTTCGCGATGCACCCACCGCACTACAGCTCACCCATCGCTCAGAACATCGCGATCACCCTCAAGCCTCTCTTGGTGGGCCTGTCCTTCCTGGCCACGTTCAGCAGTGGTTTCGTCGCCCTCGGACTGGCGCTTCTGTTTCTTCGCAGTCTCTTCACAGGGCGGAGCAGTGATCCTGTCTAGCGTCTTGGAGTGGTTGGAAGCTGCTCATGACCCCCCACGATCTCGGCCAGCTGGCGCTTCTGCTTTCGCCGGCGATGCTGCTCTCCGTTTTGCTCCTGTTCACCTTCGCGGCCGGCGGCTGAGATAACTTGACCGCTCACCCCGGATTGGCCGGGATTGCAGCGACGCCGTGGCAGGAACCCTTCTCTTCAACGCCCTTCGGGAAGCCATCGATGAAGAGATGGCCCGTGATCCCCATGTTTGTGTGATGGGTGAAGACGTCGGTCACTACGGCGGCAGCTACAAGGTCACCAAGGATCTCTGTGAAAAGTACGGAGAGCTGCGTGTTCTCGATACACCGATTGCTGAGAATGCCTTCACAGGGATGGCTGTTGGCGCAGCAATGACCGGCCTGCGGCCGATTGTTGAAGGCATGAACATGGGCTTCCTGCTGCTCGCCTTCAACCAGATCTCCAACAACATGGGAATGCTGCGCTACACCAGCGGCGGCAACTTCACAATTCCCACGGTTGTGCGAGGGCCCGGTGGGGTGGGACGCCAACTCGGCGCAGAGCACAGCCAGCGTCTTGAGGCCTACTTCCATGCCGTTCCTGGGATCAAGATCGTGGCTTGCAGCACGCCCACGAACGCCAAGGGGTTGATGAAGGCCGCCATTCGCGACAACAACCCCGTTCTCTTCTTCGAGCACGTGTTGCTCTACAACCTCACTGAGGAGCTGCCGCAGGGTGATTTCACCTGTGCTCTCGATCAGGCGGATCTGGTGCAGGAAGGCAGCGACGTCACGATCCTCACGTACTCCCGGATGCGTCACCACTGCCTCAAGGCTGTGGAACAACTTGAGGCCGATGGCATCAGTGTTGAGTTGATCGATCTGATCAGCCTCAAGCCCTTCGACATGGAGACCATCGGCCGTTCCATCCGCAAGACCCATCGGGTGATTGTGGTGGAAGAGTGCATGAAAACAGGTGGTATCGGAGCTGAGCTGATTGCTTTGATCACCGAGCAGTGCTTCGACGATCTCGATGCCCGTCCCGTTCGGCTCTCGAGCCAGGACATTCCAACGCCCTATAACGGCAAGCTTGAAAATCTCACGATCATCCAGCCACATCAGATCGTCGAGACCGCAAAACAGATCGTGAACAAGGGGCTCTGAGGCAATGGCACGTCAGCAGGGCTGGTTTGCCCTTGTTCTTGCACTCGCCATCGCGGCGGGTGCTCTGCTGTTCTCGTCTCCGCTCCAGCTGGGTCTTGATCTGCGTGGTGGGAGTCAGATCACTGTCGAGGTTCAGCCGGCCGGGGAGATCACCCGGGTCACGGCAACGGAGATGGAAGCGGTGAAAGCTGTGCTGGACCGTCGCGTGAACGGTCTGGGTGTAGCGGAATCAACGCTGCAGACCGTTGGCAATGATCAGCTGGTTCTCCAGCTGCCCGGTGAGCAGGATCCGACCCGTGCAGCACGGGTGCTTGGCAGCACCGCTTTGCTTGAGTTCCGGTCCACCAAGCCCGGTGTTGAGGAGGACCTGCGCAGTTTGCGTCAGTTGCGTTCGCAGGCCCGGGCGATTCTCCGTTTGCGGCAGGAGCAGGAGAAACGGGGTGAGAGTGTTGGAGGTTCCGGACTTGATCTCGAGCAGTTGAACGAGGCTCAGAAGCTCTTTGGCCTTGAGGGTTCGGCTGGCAGTGAGACCGAACAGCTGGAGCAACTGCTGGCCAAGGTGAATGAGGCGATCGTTGAACTGTTTGGGCCTGCCGAGCTCACCGGGAAAGATCTCGTTTCTGCAGGTCGACAGCCCTTGCAGAACAATCCGAACAGCTGGGAAGTGACCCTCAGCTTCAACAGTGACGGTGCTGAAGCCTTCGCCGAACTCACCAAGTCGATTGCTGGAACCGATCGACTGCTGGCAATCGTTCTCGATGGGCGCTCGATCAGTGAAGCCAGTGTTGGATCTCAGTTCAAAACCGCTGGAATCACGGGGGGTTCAGCCAGCATCAGTGGCAATTTCACCGCTGAAGAGGCACGGGAGCTGGAGGTTCAGCTCCGTGGTGGCTCGCTGCCTCTTCCCGTTGAGGTGCTTGAGGTCCGCACCATCGGCCCCACCCTCGGTGCCGAGAACATTCGCCGCAGTTTGGTGGCAGCCCTTTCCGGCCTGGCTCTGGTGGCTGTGTTCATGGTGTTCGCCTATCGACTGCCTGGTGTTGTGGCGGTGCTGGCGTTGAGCCTTTACGCCCTGTTCAACCTGGCGATCTATGCCCTGATTCCTGTCACGCTGACGCTTCCAGGCATTGCAGGGTTCATCCTCAGCATTGGCATGGCAGTGGATGCCAATGTTCTGATCTTTGAGCGAATCAAGGATGAGCTCAGGGGCGGCAACACGCTGATCCGCTCGATCGAAACAGGATTTTCCGAGGCGTTCTCGTCGATCGTGGATGGCCACCTCACCACGTTGATCAGCTGTTCTGCCCTCTTTTTCCTCGGCACAGGACTGGTGAAGGGCTTTGCCGCCACCCTCGGCATTGGTGTTCTGCTCAGCCTGTTCACGGCACTGACGTGCACCAGAACCCTGCTGCGCTTCCTGATGGGTTACGCCGGGTTGCGCAAACCTTTCAATTTCCTGCCGGCCAGGCAGTTGCCCACCCCGTCCGCCTGATTGATGGCTGTTTCCCCAACTCCCAGCTCCGTGCCAACGAGCGCTTTGCCGCGCTGGCAGTTGAGCGGCATGCGATTGCGGGTCTGGTTGATCTCCGCCGCTGTGGTGCTTGTCGCCTTGATTGGCCTTGTTGCGTCCTGGACCAACGCATCGATTGCAGCGCCCCTGAGGCCGGGTCTTGATTTCACGGGTGGAACCCAGATCCAGCTGGAACGCCAGTGCAATGAAACCTGCGGAGACCTCAAAGCGATCGTGGTTTCCAATCGGATCCGCGAGCTGACGCTGCCGCAGGAACAAGGTGATGCGTTGCCCAATCTTGGATCGCCGCGTGTTCAATTGTTGGATGGCGGTGAATCGCTTTTGCTACGGCTTCCCACTCTCAGTGCAGCGCAGGGGCAAGCGGTGATTGAAGCGATGGGTCCAGTTGCCGGACCCTTTGTTGAGGGGGGGCAATCCGTTGAGACGATCGGTCCGAGTCTTGGTGGTCAACTGCTGAGAAGCAGTTTGATCTCACTGCTTGTGGCGTTCGCAGGTATTGCCACTTACATCACCTTCCGCTACGACCGCCGCTACGCCTTTCTCGCCCTTGTGGCACTTGCCCATGACGTGGTGATTGTCTGTGGTGTCTTTGCCTGGCTTGGTCTGGTTCTGCAACTGGAGGTTGACAGCCTGTTCGCCGTAGCTCTCCTCACCATTGCGGGATATTCGGTGAATGACACGGTGGTGGTGTTCGATCGGATTCGTGAACGCAGCCGCGACAACAAGGAGCTGTCCTTATGTGAGCAGGTTGATTTGGCAGTTTCCGCAACGTTGACACGCACGCTTTACACCAGTGGGACCACGTTGTTGCCCCTATTGGCTCTGATCTTTTTTGGTGGTGCAACGCTCTACTGGTTTGCGATCGCCCTGGCCTTGGGTGTGATCGTCGGCAGCTGGTCCAGCATCGCTCTGGCTCCATCACTGTTGACGCTCTGGGAACCGTCGCGTGGTTGATTCGCGAGATCCTCTTCCAACGCAGCGTCGACCAGCCCAGTGGTTCCCGGTGGTGCTTGTGGTTCTGTCCCTTTGGGACCTGCGCACGGATCTGTTGCTCCTGCTGGATCATTTCACGTTCACCAGTTTGAGCTTTGCTGTTCGATACCATCTCCTGGCTGTGGTCGTTCTGTTGGGCTGTGGTTCTCTCTGGCGTCGTTACCGTTAATACAATATTTGCCCTTTTGGATGGTGTTCTCTTGGGTGAATCATCGTGCTTCCGGTGCATCATCAACGAATGCAAGGGAAATGCTTAATTCATCGGTTTTGTAGCCCCTGCTTCAAACGTCTCTATGGCTGCAAACTAACATTTTGGAAGTTGCAAGTTGGTCATGTTGAATCAAAAGCCATTCACGCATTCAACTCAAGCCAGTGACTCCAAGGATACTGATAAATCTGTGTTGAAGCCTCGTCCTAAATATCCGGGAAAAATTCAGGATAAATTGTCATATTGGAGGTTCGATTATTCTGGTTTGCTCTGATGGGGATCGCTGCAGTCTGAATTTTTGAATGCGGTGAATTGATGGTATTGATGTGCTGCTTGAGGAATGATCCGCAAGCTCTCTTAAGATGTTCATGGGTCTGATTGAGAATTTAAGCAATCAAAGGTTATGCTCCCAATATTGATTCCTTTGTGGTCCAATTGTGATTCATTCACTTGTGGTCACCGGTCTATTTGTTGACAGCGTCTTCGTACATCGACTTGAGAATCATGATCATGAATGTTGAGCCTACAAAAACGGTCAACATTATCCTGAGCATTTCTTCCATTCACTTGATGCAGAAATTTAATTATCAATGGATGGACATTTGTTTTCTGTTGCCGTTGACACGAACGTTGGATTTTTCCAGATATGGCCAAGGGGTTTCTCGCTGATGCCAGTTGTGCCGATGAAGTTTCACAAGTGTGATGTTAATGGTATCTTGAATTGATTGACAAGGTTTGCAATGCGAAAAACAGCCTTCATCTGTTTCTCCACTGTGATGGTGGGTTTTTCGCTGGATGTGTTGCCTTCCCTTGCACAGTCATTTTTTAGCGTTCCACCTGTGAAGATCAACATTCATAATCCGCAATTTATCGAAGGACGCAAAAATAGAACGACGATCAGCGTTGTTGTTCCTGAAAATGCAGGAGCTTCTTTAAGGAAGATTGTTTTGGATCAACTTCCCAACATTGACACATGGGATTGGGGGACGCAGCCCCCTAGGGTTTATACCGGTTTGTACTCTCTTAGAGGAAAAGGTCGTGATGGCCTCGCGACAGCTGAATTAATCAATGATGAGAACACCTTGATGCTCAGCCTTGATCCTGCCATCGATCCCGGTGAACAGGTGAATGTCGTGATGAGAGGTTTTAATCCTGATGCCAGCGTTTATCAATGGCGAACAGGTCTCGTGCCAGATGGTGAGAATCCGGTGACCTATCAGGGGCCAATCCTTAGGCTTAATATCTACAAATATCCTCATAGGTGAAATCCAGCTTCACTTGTTTTAGCTTCTTCATCTAAGCTTCTGCATCAAACTCTGATCATTATTTTTAGTTTTCTAATGTTAGATGCTCGATGCTGATCTGTTAATCTAATTTTCATTGATGATGCATTGTTGGCCATAGATAATGCGTTGCAATTTGGTATGAAATTTTGTTTTTGTGCTAAAATTCAGTTGGAAGTTTGCTTCCTTGCTGTGCTGGTTTTTGGTTTGGCTGTTGTTTTGACGGCTGCACTTCCCGTGCAGCCAGTGCAGGCTCAGCCAATTGTTGTTCGATGTTTGATGTCTGGTATGGATTCTGCCCTTGGCAAAGTTTACTGGAGTCTTACATTGGATGAACAGCGCGGTGTCGTGGTTCGGCAAATATCCTCTTCCGGGCAAGTTGATGAATTTAAGGCCCAGTTTTTGCCGACCAATATTTTTTGGGTTGATGCTTTTGGAATCGAAAGCAGCCTGAATCGTGTCTCTGGGGCGTTAACCAAAACCGTCGGCAATACAACAACCACAGATGTTTGTCGGGTCGTCAAGCCCGGAGCTTGATGATTGCGAGGGCATTCGAATGTTCAGAACTTGATGGTCATCCATGGCTTTGAAACAATTGCATGGTCGTATTCAATGACAACCATTTGTCTGATTGTGTACGAGGTTTGTTTAGTAATCGTCGAGCAGGATTCATCTGGCGGTGTCAAGCGCTACATTATTGATTAGGTTGATGCGCTCATTTTAAAAACCGGAGTTCGCGCTAAGCTTTAATCAGAAACATAATCTTTTGGTGATGATTAAAGCGTTTTTTGCTTTTGTTGGACTTCTCGTTTTTCTCATGATGCCAGTATCGAGTGCGCTGGCTGATGAAGCTCCCTATGTCATCCAAGATTTTGCAACAAGTTCTAAAACAGTTGATGGAGACAGTTTTACCTATCCCAAGGGAGAAGGTGAGATGAGATTGGTCCGCGCCGAATTTAAAAAGGGAGCTACTTTTCCGTTGCACACGCATCCTGTTCCATTGATGGCTTATATCGAAACAGGTGAATTGACTCTGACAAGAAATGATGGCACCAGTGAAAAATTTGGGCAGGATGACACGTTCATTGCAGGCCCTAACACTCCTCCTCACACGATGGGCAACACGGGTGATTCAACAGCGGTGATGTGGATTACTTTTGCGGCGACGGATGGTGCTCCCAATCTTGAATTGGTCGAATCCTCGTCATAGTTGCGTTGTTCATGTTTGACGTTGTTTGAATGGGTCGAGGTCACTTGATTCTCCCCTGATCTTTCCCTGGTCGATAAATATTTTTGATGAAAACGGTTCTAATTAAGGGACTTATGTTCCCTGATGTAGTGCCTCTTGGAAAAATATTACTGCAGTGAAGAGTGTTTTGTCTTTGATTTCATGTGTTGTAAATTGTTGGTTGATGATCACCACGGGGTGATCATCATCTGTTGAGTTCGGTTTGAATGAAGCCTGATCGTTTAGTGCCTGGCGTCAAATCTTGATCTCCTATCGGCTTGCTGGCATGAATTCCTCCGTCAGGGCCTGCCAAGCCCGCTTCTTCGCGTCCTCAGACCAGCCCGTGTTCGCCTGCTGCGATTCCCACCAGGAGTCAAACAGATCTTCAGCTTCCTCATAAAGCAAATCTGCATCCATGTTCTCCTGCAGCAATTGGAGAACGGACTGTCTCAGTTCTTCGTAGCGTGAAAAATTGAAGATCACGTCCATTGACGTCGAGCTCACCGCCTGATCTCTTCCACCGTATTGGAGCGCCTGCTCCAATTCGGTGAACCGTCAATCAGGTCCAGCGATCCATGACCTGCTGAACCACGACTTTCTGCATCACCACCTGCAGTACAACAACGAGGGGCAGTGCCAGCAAGACGCCAGGCAGCCCCAGCAAGGCGCCAAGGCTCAGTTGTGCCATCAACGCCACGGTTGGCAGAAGATTGACGGTCTTGCTCAGCAGCAGGGGCGTGAGCAGAAAAGCCTCGAGGTTTTGCAAAACCAGGCGGAACAGCAAAACACTCACCATCAGTTGTGGTGATTGCAACAACGCCAAACCTGTTGGCAACAGGGTTGCGGCTGTCGGACCGATGGTCGGTACGAAGGTGAGCAAACCGCAGACGAGCGCGCTCAGCAAGGCGAGGGGTGACTTGAGCAGGGCCAGGCCGGCCCAGGTGAGCAGAAAAACCGTTGTGGCGGAAATCGTCATGCCACTGAGCCAACCCCCCAGCGCTTCGCGGCAACTGTCCAGCAGCTGTCGCATCTGTTGGCGGGCTGGTCTCGGCGTCACGGCGATCACCATGCCTTGATGGGCACCTGGATCCAGAGCCAGCAGAATCGCCAGCAATGTCATCAGAAACAGCTGAATCACACTGTTGGCAGCTCCACCCGCCAGATCCAGAACCTGGGCTCCGATTGGCTGAAGTTTGTCGAAGTCCAGCCCGCCGTTAATGGTTTCCTCCAGCTCGCTCAGGCGTGGATCTGCACTCAGAATCGAGGAAATCTTGGTCACAAGCTCTGGCAGATCTCTGCCGAGTTGCTCAATCTGAACCACCAGTTCCGGAAGCAACAGGCGTGCGATCAGCACCCCGACCAGTGCTGAGATCAGCAGGACCACCACCAGGGCTTGGGGACGATTCAGTCGACTGTGTTTGCGCAGTTGCTGAATCAGCACGTCCATCGCCACGGCGAGCACAACAGCGCCGAACAAGACCAGCAGGACCCAGCGCAGATGCCAGATCAGCAGAGCCATCACCACGAAGCTGATGGCGGCGAGGGCCGTGCGTCCCGTCATGCCGCCATCCTCTTCGTCTTCCAGCGATCCATCACGTCGTGAATCAGCACTTCCCGGATCAGCACCTGGAACACCACCGCCAGTGGCAAGGCCATCAACAGACCGAGTGGTCCAAAGATCACCGTGAAGATGAACTGTGCTGCAAGGGTGAGCCCTGGCAGCAACTTCACCTGGTGATGCATCACCGAAGGGGTGATCACATAACTCTCGATGTTTTGAATCAGGATGTAAGCACCGAGCACAGCGGCTGATTTCCAGGGTGCGTCCAGCAGGGCCACGGCCATCGGAAAGACGGTGCTCATCGTTGGTCCGAGGTTGGGGATCACATTCAGCACCCCAGCCAGCAAGGCATTGGCCAGAACCAGCTTCACCCCGAGGAGTGAAAGGGCCAGGCCGCACAAGAGTGCAACCGCCATCGAGCTGATCAGCACTCCCACCATCCAGCTGCTCAGTGCTTCGCCGCACTGCTGAAGGATCCGACGGGAACGGCGCCGGTAGAAGGATGGAATCAGAAGGATGAGGGCTTCGCGATAGGCACTGGGTTGAACGCTCACCATCAGCGCCACTGCAACGGTGAAGAGCATCCGCAACGCTCCGTTGCCAACGTTCCCTGCCAGTCCAATCAGGCCGATGAAGCCGGAGCCAAGGCCTGACGCCAGCGTCCCCGAATCGGGGATCAACGAGCTGTTCTGTTGTTCAATCCGTTCAAGGTTTGGAAGAGCGTCGGCTCCATAAATCGAATCACTGATCCAGTCGATCCATCCGATCGCTAACGATGCGAGTTTTCCAGCTGCGACGGGAAGTTTCTGCAGCAGAACCGAAAATTCATCAACGAACGGCGGCACCACTACGGCGGTGGCGATGGCGATCAGCGTGAGCAATCCGGAGAGGCTGAGCAGCAACGCTGTTGGTCGCGGCATCGGCCATCTCTCTCTGAGAATGCCCACCAGAGTGCAGATCGCCATCGCGATCACGACGCCAGCAAACAGAAGCAGAACAACGTGACGCAAGCTCCAGAGGAGGCACACGGCCGCGATCAACGCGGCCAGGGACAACCACTGGGGCAGGTTCACGCGTCAGCGTCGGATGAGGAATCGGGTTGATCTGATCCTTGATTCTGTGAATAACCGAGACCGTTGGCGGCCGCATAGCGCTGGGCAAACCGCATGAACCGTTCAAAATCAACTTCGGTTTTCCAGGTGTAGGTCGCCTCAAGCGCGCTTGGCTTGCCATTCACAAACTTGCCATTGACCTCGCGGGTCACCATTTCACCCTCTTCATCCACCATCCACATCCCTCCGATATCGCCAAGGGTTTCAGGCGCGAGTGCCTGGGGCTGCTCAAAGACGAACGTGGCTTGTCCTGTCCGACCGTCACGACTGCGCGTGAGCCGGATATCAGGAACGACAGGCTCGTCGATGCCGCGGAAGAATTGAATGGAGGCGCTGCCGGACGCGTCGCTCATCTGCCTCTTGCAAGAAGCGGGATCCTAGGCGTGTTTTTTGACGAGACCGCTCGCGATCATCCGTTCCGCCGCCTGTTCTGCGCTTGTTCCGCTGATGTCCAAGCTCTGACGTTCGGGACATCGCTCCAATTCGCGGTCGTAACAACGGTCGTAGTAATCGAGGGTGGCTTCACAGGCGGCAGCCCAGTCCTCACGATCAATGGCTTGCAACGCCTTGCTGGTGCGCTGCGGCCCCAGTCGTCGGCTGATCCGTTGTGTGGCTGCCGCCAGGGCCTCTTGCCCCTGGCGCCCATACACCGCAACGAGCTGCTCGATGCGTTCATCAAGACTGCGCCGGATTTCAAGCACCGGCGCCTGCTGCATCTGTTTGAACAGGGCGGCTGGAATTCGGCAGCGACCAACCTGAATGCTCTCCGCTTCCAACCAGATTGATGAGGCGTTGATGCGGCGAAAACCGTCCAACTGCTCAGCCAGCAGGTTCTCGTAGTGCTCCGTGCTCGGCTGGGGGGGCTGTCCCAAGCCTCCGAAACTGCTGCCGCGGTGGTTGGCCAGACCTTCAAGATCAACCACTGAAACGCCCTGTTGCCTAAGGGCCAGCAGCAGGTCCGTCTTGCCTGTGCCGGTGCGCCCTCCCATCAGTTTCAGTGGCCACTGCTGTTCGAACTGGTTCAGAACCCAGTGTCGATAGCTCTTGTAGCCCCCATCCAAAACGCGGGGCTG
>MDSW01221366.1_pt1 | contig 10978 bp, 7 predicted proteins | sample 811171 | NCBI WGS metagenome assembly MDSW01 (sample SAMN05326641, study PRJNA326480) | marine metagenome | isolation source: seawater | place: Atlantic Ocean: North West | collected 2012 | reverse complement strand
TACGGATTGTATGCAAAGCATCCCACGCCTTGTTCCCCTTATAGGAGTTGGGGTGCGAAATGTTTGATTTTCGGCTTTGATTTTGTGATTCCAATCGATATACTGAGATGTATTTCGACCTGCCATTGGTACATACGGTTTGTAAAAATTACAAAATGATTTCTTTTCAATAAAAAAATTTACAAAAATTACCGATGAAGATTCAAAGGAAGTCATCTCAGAGGGTCAAGAAAGACACCACTGGAGTAAGAAAATCAGAAATCCTACGTAAGGATAAAAGAAAGAGAAAGAAAAGGGGGCTGAGAGGGCCGTCGAAACGGCCCCCTCAGCGGCTCTTCCCTCCGCCAGGGAGGGATGATTGCTTCATCGGTCAAGAGTTGAGATCAGTAATCCCAGTCTTTTCCTTCGTCGCCATCTCCTCCACGAGAGAGGATGAAAGCGCCAGCGATGAAAGCGACAACTACGATTCCACCAATGAGACCCCATGTCCATGTCGGGACACCGGATTCAACTTCCTCACCAATGATTTCTCCATTGTCATCAGGTCCGTCTGCTGCATCTCGTTGGTAATCGATACTGTTCATTGAACCTGCAGCTACCGAGTTACCCAATGCGTCAACAGGGACGGCGGTAAAGTGGTAGGTGTATGTTCCAGGAGACCAACTTCCGATATCGATGTCAACAGAGGTTCCTGTAGCAGGGACACATGTTGTTGAGTCAATATCAGCGGCTGCGAAGGTGCCACGTTGGAAACAAACCTTCCATGAATCAACATCTGCTTGGTCACCTGAAGCGGTCCAAGAGACTGTCCATGTGTTTCCTGAAGCATTGATCATCAAATCTGTTGCTGCTGCTCCACCGTCAACTGCACTGTCTGCAACGACAGTTCCTGTTCCGATAGGTGTGCTGCATCCAACTTCATTGCACACTGCTACGGTAACTGTGTATTCAGTTCCGTGGGTTGTTGATTGACCAGAGTAGGTATAACTCGAATCTTGGTCAGTGCGGGTGTCGGTCCATGGAGTTGTGCAGTTCACAGTTTCACAAATAGTGACGTTAATTTGGTCGCCAGCAAGCATTGTTCCTGTTACATTCCAGTTGAGGTTAATTGCTCCACCAATACCTGCTGCGGCGTTGAATGCGCCAATACTTGCAGTAGGTGCTTCGGCTTCAGCCAACACACCGCCAACGAGAACCAAGGTACCAGGTGGTAGTGAATCTGCGTCAGCAGCAAATGTGTGAGAGAACATGCTCTTTGTTGCATCATCACTCACATCAAGGACGTTATCACTCAACATGACCCACATACTGTTGTGGACATACCAAAGTGAGGTTGCACCGAGACTCTTATCGAATTGAACATCCATGGATTGGCTCAACACAGTGGTTGAATCCAAGGTTGTTATAGGAACAAAGTCAATGACTCCCACTGAATTATACAAGCCAGTGTAGAGTGGCGCAAGAGATTGGTCGGTAACTGCTGTGCCGTCGGTTGCAGTGAATGTATATTCAGAGGTTCCGAAGAAGAGCATCGAATAGGTTACGGACATACCACTTGCTGTGGATGCTGAGTAACCACCATCGTTGTAAATTTCAAGCATGAGTTCTTCGCTTGTCTCTCCACCATGTGCATCATAAACAGTTACGGACACTGGGAAGTTTCCGACGTAGTCGTTAATGATGAGAACATTGCATTCGATTTTCATGTTTCCACGGTCGCAGCCAGGAAGGGCGGTTCCATTGTGTCTCCATTCAATCTCAAGGTTGGTTGCAGATGGGTCATCAACATCGAACACTTGGACCGACATTGAAAGAAGAGTTTCTTGTCCGAGGTAAAGGTCACCATCGTTCAACAAATCAAGAGAGGTGATGATTGGTGCGTTGTTTCGAACATTCAACGTCATGCTTCGGTCGTTGTTCGAAGGTTTCGCATCTTCCATCTTGCTGTCGTTGACAACTTCAGCGGTGAAGGTGTATTCTCCATCCATGTTGAGGTCAATCATGGTGCAGGCGTGTGCTTGCAAGGTAGCGCCTTGCCCGATACCGAGAGCACCATACATTGGGTAGACTGGGTCGACTGCGTTACATGTTGTAACATCGTCTTGAGTGACAGTTGCTCCTCCTGCATCTTCAATAGCGAAGTTAACCGTCCAATTATAGAGATTAGAAGGGTCGCTTCCATGGTGTTCAACTTCAACCCAAAGGTAGGATGTTCCAACATTCAGGTCAATGCCAGATTCTTCATTTACAGATGATGTTCCTTGGCCAGTTCCATCAGCATTGTAGCCTTGGACAACTGACATTTGAGTGATTCTGATATCGTTGTAGATCGCAGCTGAACCATCAATAACGGAAGTATCAGTCGAAGGATATGCGTCCTTCGTAGTGGATTCCTCACAGAAGTTGTCATAGGAATTGTTGTCAGCATCTGTATAGACACATGATGTCCATTGCCCGTATTGGACATATTCAACCAATGAAGCCTTCATTCCATAGACTGCTTCAGAACCTGCGCCTGAATCAACAGTCAAACTACCGGTAAGCGTCCAAGTGGAAAGGACGTTACGAGAAGCGTTCGTAATGGTTGGAGGTTCGGTTGAAACGTTTTCTTCAATATCTACAGTCATAGAGGTTCCAGCAGTCCAAATATTTGTTGTTGAACTGTCAATAGAAGTTCCATCAGATGATTGTGCTGCGGAGACATCTCCAACAGTTTGTAGACGGACTTGAACTTCACGAGGGTCGAAAGTATCGGAACCGTCTGCGGTTACTGTAAGCGACCAATCATGGGTGCCGGTACCGGTCGTAACTGATTCTCCGTCATCCCATGTAAGTTCGAGTTCGATATCATACCAGTCTTCAACACTAACAAAAATTTGCTGAGCATCGTTTCCGACATCTGCATCGCTATCGGCGTTAACCATCATTTCGATGACATACAATCCCTTAGCAGGTGTCCACACGATATCTGCTCCGTTAGCTTGCATAGTGTGCTTTCCGCCACCAAGGACGGCACCAGCAGCAAGAGATTGGAATGGACAAGCGCCGCCTGTACAAACGACGTCATTATTTGTCCAAGACAAATCAGCGCCAGTTGTTGCATCTTTGGCAACCATGCCTGGGTTTCCAGCTGCATCGGAAAGGTACACAGTAACACTGTATCCCATTTCGTCGATGGCTGTATCGCCACTGTTCTGAATGTAGGATGAGAAACTTGTCTCATCGCCGACTTTCATAACGTTACGGCATGCTGCTCCAAATGGACAGACGGTTTCTTTCGGGTTTGTGATAGCAACCATTTCTGCATCAGCACCAGCACGGGCGCTTGCTTCTTCAATTACTTCAGTTTCTTCTAGCTCGGCGAAATCGAAACTTGAGAGCGCACTCACAAGCATCAAAGCGACGAGAATCATAGGGGTTATTTTTCGCATATCTATACCTCCGATGGTTCGGTATTCCCCTCCACGAAATGCGTCGTATTTATACTATAGGAGTGCAAAAAATGGGTTTTTTGACAAAAAAACGCCCCGATGACAAAAAAATACACCGCTCAGTCTCACGATTAAATCCATGAATGGAGTGAGGCGTTTGTAAGAAAGTGTGAGCAAGTGCTCTAAAAAAAAAATATAATATATTCGTAAATTGGGAAATAACCGAATTGATGGCAAAAATTACATCCTCAAATTAGGCTTCTCGCAATGCGGCAGAAGCTGGGATTTTAGCTGCTCTTTGGATAGGGATGAAAGTGGCCAATAACACAAGGAACCAGCCACCAATAAACACATAGATTATCGATTCCATTGGCAGACTAAAACTCGCCCCTTGTTCTTCCCAAAACGCAGTATAGAGTGCTCGATGAAATCCTACAGCAACCAAGATCCCATTGCACATCCCCAATACACTCACCCAGGAGACTTCGATAAAGAAGGAAAGAATGACCATGTTCTTTCGATAACCTAACGCTCGAAGAACACCGATGGATTTGGTTCGTTCTGAGACAGAACGAACGGTGACCACGCCAATTCCAGCAATGCCAACGATGAGTCCAAGTGCGAGATAGCCTTCGAATATGCCGAGTAGCGCCAATACCAACGATTGGAGGAGCATCACCTCATCCGAGATGATGGACACTTGAACACCCTCTGCATTGAGCAATGGAGTGAGTTCCGATTCTAATTCCGCGGTGGCAAGGCGAACATCTTTACTTTTTCCAGTAGGTGAGAAATCGCTGACTGTTTCATCCTTGAATGCAGAGGAAGGTTGAGCATCGTCTGACACACTCACATACATTCGAGTGAGACGCCCTTCAAACTGTTCAACGACAATATCATCGTTCATCCAAACTCCTGCAGAGAACAGATATGATGACTGTTCCAGGAAGCCTGCAACCTGTACATTACGGGTGTTTCCTGGGTTGGAAATATCAATTAGAGAAATCGAATCTCCAATTGAAAAACTCAACGATGAAATACCACTTCCGTCGGTAATTGATTCGAGTCCAAAGGATGCATCGAGCAGAACCAAATCATCGCGCATAGATACGCTCTCCCAGACTTCGGATTGATCTGTACCAAGTGTAGAATCCCAGGTATAAAGTGGCAATCCTCCATGTTGGGCGAAGGCTTCGTCAAAGCCTCGAACAACATACGGCATGCGCTCACCTTCGGCATCTTCTAAGAAAACTTCTCCGCGATGAACTCGCGCAACTGAATCGATATTGCTTTCATGCATCAAAGAAAGATTCCAATCCGAGATATTCTCCGACAGTTCAATCGGGCTGGAACGCGAACCCGTCAAAAGTAATTCATAATCACCTTCAGCATCCTCGACAAAGGAGCTTGTATAATTATCAAATTGTTCAGCATACCCACCTAAGACAATAACTGAAAATACCGTGATTGAAAACATACCCATGACCACTGCCGTCCGAACAGGTGTAGCAAGCGGATAGGCAAGTGATACAGGAAGTACAGGTCCCCAACGCCGTGTCAAGATTTTTGATTTCCCTAACCGTTTTACAACAAGTGGGGCTACACTGGTCAGTAGCAGTACACCTGCAAACACCTCGACTAATCCAAGAACGATGAAAGAGAGTTCGTCCGGTTGCATTCCTTTTCGGACAGGGTCAAGAGCAGAGAGACCAACCGTCCAAATCAGCAGAGTAGTCCCAATCATAGCCAGCGTATTGCGGCTCGAGTTTCTCGAAAGGCGTTGGTAAAAAGAATTTTTTGAACGTAAGAAAACAGGTAACTGCCAAGTAAAAATTGGAACGATAAGAAGTAAGGCGCATACTCCTGTAATCATCCATAGGAAATACGCAACACCTGAATCAAAGCCGAAAACAAGTAACATCAAGAATGCAAGAGAGCCTCCACCAAAGGCGAGAATTTGAAGCAGTAGAAGCGCCCATGGAATTCCCTCTGAACGGGCAATACGTCCACCTTTAAGGGCCAATATGATATTCAATTTGGAAGTCCAAAAAGCCGAAACCCAGAGCGTGAATACAGCGAGTAAGAATCCCCATACTGCACCCGAGAACAAGGAAGTCCATTCCCAGGCAAAAGCAAATTGATTTGAACCGACGGATGAAAACATGTTGTCGAAACCAATACTGATGAACCAAGCCAGAAGAATACCTCCACACGCACCCAATATACTGGCTAATGCGGAGAGAAGTATTCCTTCCTGCACAGCCAAGGCTCGTGCATCTGATTGGGAAACGCCCAGCGCGCGCATTGTACCGAGTTCAGAACGGCGTGCTTCTGCTAACATCATGACAATAGTGAGAACCAGCAAAATTCCTGCAACAATCGTAAACGTGCCGAAAACCAAAAACATGGCAGCCAAAATACCCGATGACTCCTCAGCAATTGCTGCGGCCTCAACTTTCACTGCTCGAATATCTAAATTTGCATCGGAAGAGTTGGATTGTTGGTCTAACCATGAAGTGAACGAATCAGCAACCGAATCATTCCATTGACCTGAAAGTGAAAGTATGACCATCGAACGTTCGTCTTCTCCAGCTGATGACAGTGTTTCTCCCTCTTCTAAAGAAACGAGACCAAGAACAACAGCATCGAGGTCAGATAGGCTTTCCATTCCCTCGAGTTCGGAATAGGTACCATTGAAGGAGAGGCGAGAAGCAGTGTTATCTCCAAAGGCATAGGGAATGAGACCTTTTACCCAAAGTTCACTTTCATTGTCTGTTAGATTTAAAGCATTGAGGCGTTGACTCAACAGTACATCCCCGCCTTCGACAATTGCAGGTGATTGTTCGCCTCCAAAGGCTAAGAATAATTGTGGCAAGACGCCCAAACCACCTGCTGTTGAAACAATTGGAATTCGGAGTGATTCAATATTCCCTGATTCGGAATTCCAACGCATAATGCCTTCAGGGAAAGTACACCAGTGGTCGCCGTTTTGTGGCAAAGTTACCGAAGTTATCCCATCACATGATGTGTGCAAGGATACATTGGACGAAGGGTTTGGAGTTGAAGGCCATGAGATGGAACTGTTCAATTCGGTAAACAGAATTTGCCAAACGGGTGATTGATAGCGACTTGAAGACAGTAGACTTTCAATTTCCAAAAATAAATACTCATCAAATATCAACTGAGTGGAAAGAACTGTTGAGGGCATTGAAAGTGTGAGGTTGAACGCTGTATGTTGCTCAAAGTTTCGAGAAAATGAATGAAGTTTGAAAGATGCTGCACCTTGCTCAAGCGCCCACCACCCGTTTGTATCTGATGCCACTGAAACCATTGGCCCTTCACTGTCATAGAAAGCCCACTCCTCAGCATCGAGGTCGCCTTCATATCCAACGACTAAACCATCGTTTGTAGCAATCAGGCCATACGCACCTGATGCATCTAAAGTAAAGTCGTGAGCAATGCCGCCCTCGTCAACTCTCCATACCCAAGCACCACCATTGCCATCGATTTGGAAACCTGCGCCGCTTGGAGAAAAATGCCAGAGACCACGTTCGCCTGCCCAGAGTTGAGATATTTCAGAATCGGCAAGCGTGAGTATTTGTTCATCGTTTTCAACAAGTTCAACCAAAGGTACTTGGAGAACTTCCATCATACTTGATTCTGGTGAGATTTCAGTTAAATTCCCACGCAAGCCACGGACTAAATCTCCAGACAAACGCCCAAGGCCTTGGTTTGATGTCAAGGTTAACGAATTGGTATTTTCATCAGAATCAACTTTCAAGCCAACATCGGTCGCTCGAATCAGGAGGTCAAGAAGTTCCTCAATTTCCTCGAGTATTGGCTCGATATGTGGCTTATCATCATGTCCGTCATCTACGGCGTAATACAGTGAATTGAGACTCCCATTCTGCCGTTGTAATGTTTGTGCAGTTGCTAAGTCTGTGAAGAAGGCAGGAGCTTGTGTGCCGGCAGATGCACCTTGTCCTTCATTGGCAACAATGCTGAAGACCTTCAATGAAGATTCGACTCGGATTCTTTTGTTTTCCTCAGTGACATACCAACCAATATCAAGTGAATCACCAACGGTGAGGTCCAATTCATCTGCCAATACTTGATTGACAGCTACGTGTTTTTGTGTTGAAAACAGATTCGATTCATACAAATGAGCATATCGAATTCCGGATTCCTTCGAACCGATCTTTGGCCATACTTCTTCGGCATCAATGGTACTGTTCATCGCCATCCAAGCCACACCTGTAAGAGATGCATTCACCGTTGCTACGCTTGCAGAGGCGACCAGACCTTGCTGTTGTCCATCCAGAAATGGTGCCAATTGCGAATTCTCTTGAATCCCATCCCACATCTCATTGGCCAATGATTCGGAAAGAACAACCCGCTGACCGACTGAAAGGTCAAATCCAGAAATGGTGATATCCGTTTCACCCCATGCACCTTCAACTTCGTAACGCACCGTAGCGTCTAACGAATCACCAACAACCATCGAAGAGGTGATGATGGCCGAGGCGATGATTAAACCGACCATCAACAACGCCGCTTGACGTCGTCTGCGGAGAATATTTTGCTTTGCTAAACGCCAAACGACCAAACGTTGCGGGACAAGAAGCGGTTGCATCAAGACGTGGCTAATCATTCCAAAAGCAAATGCCCCCGCCCATAGTGTCAATCCGGATACAGTGAGCCAATCAAGAAGGAGATAGGCAAGGAGAGCATCGACAACTGGCCCAAGAATCAGTACAGCGATTTTTCCAAATCCAAGTTGCTTCCATCGACCAATTCCAAACGTGGATGCTGCACTCAAGAGAGCAACCACTGTCGAAAGAATGGTCAATTGCATCAGCAGTGCTACTCCTCCTCGGATTTCCTTTGGTCTTCGATGATGACGCCATCCGACATACGCAAAGTTCGACTGCAATGTTCAGCGATTATTGAGTCATGTGTAACGATAAGAAAAGTTGTGTTTCGTTCATTATTCAATCGAAGAAGCAATTCAAGAACTTCAGAGGATGTCGCAGAATCAAGGTTACCAGTGGGTTCGTCGCAGAGAATGATAGCGGGATTATGAACCAAGGCTCGGGCAACTGCAACGCGTTGTTGTTGACCTCCTGACAACTCTGCAGGGCGATGTTCTGCTCGGTCTTCTAACCCGACCGATGAAAGGGCTGCAAGAGCACCTGTGCGCGCTTCTGTTGCTGAATTACCAAGTAAAAGTAATGGCAATTCGACATTTTCTACTGCCGATAAAACAGGGAGAAGATTGAAATCTTGAAAAATAAAACCCAGATTTTCGGCTCTCATTCGAGTACGTTCATCATCTGAAATTCCAAACAAGGGCTGGTTTTTGACCATGACATCGCCTGAATTCGGTTCATCAATACCAGAAAGAATGTTCAGCAGGGTTGTTTTACCACAACCAGATGGCCCCATAATGGCAACCATTTCTCCAGTGTCGATTGACACATTGACACCTTTAACAGCCTGAATAGAAGTTTCGCCAGATGGATAAATTTTCCACAAACCGGTTGCTTTCATCACTGGTCCCATGCTTTGAGGACGAGCGAGTGCGTTGATAAACTACCGCTTCAAAGCATCAGCATGAACGATGCAGGGGGGATGAAAATAACGCTGCTTGCTTTTGGTCCACTTGCAGAAACGCTCAACTGGAAACGCCATGAACTCACCGTGCCACATTCTACAAAGATTGATGCTGTCCTTCGGATTCTTGAAATTGATGAATGGAAAAGTCAGGGTCTTCTCGTAGCCATCAATGGCCTTCGGTGTGGTTTTGAGGCCGAATTGGGCCAAGGAGATGAATTAGCCTTACTGCCACCCGTATCCGGTGGATAAAGGACAAATTAACAACCTGTTTGGCCGAAGCCTTCAACACTACTGCCCCTCTCCAAGGGTTGAGGAAGTAACATGATTGGCGGTTTAGGACCACTTGAACTCACGATTCTTATTGGATTATTTTTTATCTTGTTTGGTGCAGAACGCTTACCAAAAATGGCCAACGCATTGGGCCGTTCAAAGGGTGAATTCCAGAAGGGCTTGACCGATACATCTCGAACACTCACCGACCTTGAGGCAGGTGGCCGAACCCCATCACAGCAATTGGCTGAACGTGCTCGAGCAGTTGGCCTTGACCCGGCTGGAATGGAAGTCGATGAACTTGAACGAAAGGTCACAGCGCTTGAGTCAATGGACTCTTCCGAAGAATAATTCAGCGTTTTCTCTTGAGCACCAGTGGCGAGCCACATCGCTCGCAATCACCAACATCACCTTTTTTCGAACGTGAAACGTTTTCTGGAACCTCAGTAGAAATACGACATCCGGTACATCTCAACTCCCATTTCCATACTTGCTTCGCACCGGATGTTCCAACTGAGTTCGATTGCTTGCCCGCTGTATTCATGGTATTTTGTAAGCGATAATCGTCCGTGACCAAAGGGATATTGAGTCCGAGTGCAAGGGCAAGAACGTCCAGGTCAACATCGGAAAGTCGGGGAAGGTCTCCACTTTCAGCAGCGCGTTCTTTCGCCTCATTGAGCCATTTCGGTGGTACGTCTCTCCAATCAATATCCAGAGCTTGAACCAACATCCAACGTTGAGGACTCACTCGTTCCAATTCCTCTTGCTGCCGCACTGCACAAACATTACCTGTAAGTTCACTTACCGGCCAATGAAGTAATGCTGCTGTATCAAGAACTCGCATCAAGTCCTCTACCGAAGAATGCCCTCCTTGAAGTCACCGCACACCCACACCTTCATGGGTGGGTGAACGAAGCAACCTTCATGTCGTGGAAGGAGACTATACTCGACTTTTTCGATGTTTTTGGTCCGGCAAGCCTTGCTGTTGTCTCCTTTACAGAATCAATTGTTCAACCAATTCCACCGGATTTGCTCTACATTCCAATGCTTGCAGACGCAATAGGAGACATACCAATGGTCGTTTGGCTCTGGTTGACTGTCACCCTTTCTTCTGTAGCAGGCTCCTTGGTTGGTTATTGGATTGGAAAACGCTGGGGACGAAAATTGCTAACCCGGTTTTCAAAACAAGCACACCTCGATAAAATTGAAGCCCTCACGCTCAAATACGGCACTTTTGGCATCTTCATCGCCGCATTTTCTCCGATTCCCTACAAAGTATTTGGATGGGTTGCAGGAATGGGTGAGATGGATAAGAAGCCATTTTTGCTTGCTGGACTGTGCGGTCGAGGATTGCGTTTTGGGCTGGAAGCCGTGTTGATTGGTATTTACGGGAATAAAGCAATTGAGGCTTTGAATTGGTTTCTCGACAATGAAATAATTCTGGCGCTCGCAATGATTCTTGCAGCAATCCCAATCTGGTATGGTTGGAAATGGTGGAGTAATATTGAACTCGAAACATCCTCAATGGAGCAGGAAATAAGCGAATGAGCCATCATTCTCTCGTCTTTGATAGAGCGAATCATTATCAAGGGGTGGTCGGTGGAACGGCTGTCGCTCGTGTGGTGTAGCCAGGTCCATCATAGTGGGTTTTCATCCCGCCG
>MDSW01179957.1_pt1 | contig 10978 bp, 16 predicted proteins | sample 811171 | NCBI WGS metagenome assembly MDSW01 (sample SAMN05326641, study PRJNA326480) | marine metagenome | isolation source: seawater | place: Atlantic Ocean: North West | collected 2012 | reverse complement strand
GGGTATCTACAATGCGTACAAGCGCATGTATGAGGCAATGGGTGTGCAGCAGGTCGATCAGATTCTGCCGCCGCCTCCACCCCCGCCGGAACCGCAACCTACTGCAGCAGCACTTGAAAATGGTGGGTTTACGACTATGCAACCTGCTGTACCGTTCCCAGATCAGGATCATCAGGCTCACATTGCTATTCATATGGCGTTCTACAATTCTGCAATCTGTCAGGCAAATCCGCAGATGCAGGGAATTGTTCAGGGCCATGTTTACGGACACATTGATCTGATGGCAAGACAACAAGCGCAGCAGGATCCACAGATCATGCAGATGCAACAACAGATGCAACAAATGCAACAAATGCAACCACAGATGCCACCCCAAGGTATGCCCGGTATGCCGCCACAACAGAACCCTCAAATGCAGCAGATGCAACAACAGATGCAGGTTATGTTGGAAAATAAAGTCGCGCAGATTACTGCGCAGCTAGTGTCTCAGATCGCACCCGCATTTGAGATGAAGAAGCCTGATGATCCATTAGTTGAACTCAGACGCGAAGAGCTTGATATCAAAGCTGCCGATGTTGAACGTAAAGCAGCAGAAGCAGAGAAGCGATTTGGTCTGGATCAAGAACGACTTGATACGCAACGAGAGCTTACTGAAGAGCGCATTGACACGCAGCTTGATGTTGCGAAAATGAAAGATCAAACTGCGCAAGACAGATTAGATTTGCAGCGAGAGATCCAAATGGGTAATCTCGCAGAAAAAATGACAAAGAACATTTTCGGAGGCTAGAAATGGCTAACAAAGTTCAGAAAAATAGTTTTACTGTTAAGGATCAGGGCAAGGTTAATTACTCAACGATCAAGCAGGAACCCACTAACGCATCGTCTAATCCAGGCATGGGCAAAGGTAAAGCCCGTGGTGGTGGTGCCGCGCTGCGTGGAACGAAGTTCTCAGGAGTTTATTAACAATGGTTTATGATCCTACAGGAAGAATGAGGACTCCGCCTCCTACCTTCGGCCAAGGTCAGGCTATGCCATTAACCGGCATGGGCGATCCTCGCCAAACCACCCAGCTTCACAACACCAGCAGCGTGAGGGGTCCGGGCATGATGCCGGGCATTGCGCCAGGTGGCAGCGTAATCGATCTAATGAGAAGAGGATCTTTAAGTGATGCTCTTAGCAGAATGCGTGAAAAAATGTTGCAAAGAGGTGGACGAAGACCACCGGGACTACCTCCAAGAAGGTCACCCGGTGGGCCGTTTGGCCAAGGGCCAACTCGTAGAATGCCGCCTCAATTAGATCCTTCTAAAGGACGGGCAGGGATGGACAGGATCATGGATAGATTACGCGGAACTCGTAATCCAATGGACCGAATGTCGCCAGATCGTACTCGCGATAAAATTCAACGATATCTAGGCAGACCAGATTTTGGTGGTTTAGCGGGAAGAGGGACATTTAGGCCTCCACTTGGTCCAATGCAGCCTAGGCCTCAAGATATTCAATCTGAAATAAGGACAATGCCTACTAGGGAAGGCAGCATCAACAACGATTTTCTTTCCGAACTGCGATCGATGGCGCAAATTCCGCCAAGGGGATCGCCCTATTCTATGCAGGAAAGGCGCGATGCATACAACCAAGTTGCAAGGTTTGGAGGTGCTCTTCCACCAGGAATGCAAGAAGGTGGTGAAGTTAATCCGCTAGACGATTTATATGCCCAGATTGGCGTAGAAGATGAAAATGCCGCTAGAGAAGTTATTGAAAAAATTCTTAGCGGTCAGTCTGCAGATCTCAGTGAAGCACAACAAGGATTGCTGGGCGGCGGTATATACCGAAGGATCGCTAACCGACTAGGTATGCGCGATCGTGCAGGTAATTTAATTACGCCGATCAGTGGCGTTGAAACAGGTTATGGCAAAACAGAAGCACCAGACTCTCAACAAGCATTAAGAAACTTGTTGGATATGGAAAAAACAGAAAGCGGCACCGGAATAGAAACGCTTTTAAATTATTTGCAAGGTAGAAGAAGGCCTAGGGAAGTAGCAGAAGGTCAAGAACCAGAAGCTACAGGACCATTTGGGCTTGTAGACTTTGGTTCTGGTGGTCCTCAATATCCTTTGTATCCACAGCCTCCGGTATTTGGTGAAGTGTCTATGCCATCTATACCGCAATCTCCATTTTTGCCTTATGCGGGTATGGCAAATCCAATGAATCCTAATATCTTCGGTGGGTATGGATATGGGTTTGGTCCTAGTATGGGTATGGCACCAATGAATTATTATGGTGGGTTTCAACCGCCCCCAGAGCAAAGCAATGAAAATGAAGGGGCGGAATGAGCTCCGTCAACCTTGCCAATTATATTTTTGAAAAGATAAAACAGTTTGAAGAGGACAAAGTAAACTATATTTCAAGCGGTAATATCAAAGACATGGAGGAATACCGATTCGTCATGGGTGAATTGTCTGCACTTCGCACCCTGTACGATGAAATAAGGAAAGTGCTGCAAAATGAAGGAGACTTCGATGAGTGATCTGGCAACAGATACTGTCGCAAAACCATCCTTAACAGACGCATACATACCGGAAGAAAGCAAAGTTCTGGACCCGTCTGTTTTGGATAAGACACTGATAGAACGAATGCCTAATCCGTCCGGATGGCGTTTACTTGTTTTACCTTACAAGGGCAAAGGAAAGACTGACGCAGGGATTCTGTTAACAAAACAGACTACCGATCGTGAAAGTTTAGCTACTGTCGTTGCTTATGTACTTAAAGTTGGTCCACTGGCGTACCAGGATGAAGGCAAATTTGCTGATCAGCCCTGGTGCAAGGAAGGCGACTGGGTGCTGATAGGCCGTTATGCAGGAGCTCGTTTTTCTTTAGAAGATGATGCTGAAGTTCGAATCATTAATGATGACGAAGTGATTGGCACTATCTTAGATCCCGATGACATTAAAGCTTTGTGAGGTGAACCATGGCAGAAGAAACATTAACTGAGGCGTTAGCCAATTTAAACGACGAGAATATTCAAAACGCAGCAGTGCCAGAGCACAAGCGGCCTGATATTGAAGATCCCCAAGAAGAGTCTACGTTTATTGATCTCAGTGACGATGATGTTGCTGAAGTATCTCCTGTTACCGAAGACCAAGTTCAAGAAAACTTTGAAGATGGTTCTTTAGGTCAGGATGATGCAGATTTATCTGAAGTAGAAAAAGAAGCCAAGAAAGCGCAGAACCGTGTTAATCAGGCTATCAAACAGGCTAAAGACTATCAGCGTCGAGAGCTGCAGGCGTTACAGTATGCCAAGCAGTTACAGGAAGAAAATAAAAAACTGTCTTCTCAAATTCAATTAGAAAGTCAACAAACTGCACAAAACAATTTAGAGCTTTCTAAAAACTACAGTAATGAATTTGAAAGTAGAGTAGATGCACAAGTAGATGCTGCGAAAGTTGCCCTTAAAACGGCATATGATTCTGGCGATCAAAATCTTATGGTCGATGCGCAGCAACAACTGGCTAGAGCAGAAGCAGAAAGAAATCAACTTTCTCAATATAAAAGAGAGCTTGCTAAATATGAGCAGGATCTTGAACAATGGCAAACTGCTCAGTCAAACATTCAGCAAGAGTTTCCGGATTATAATCCGCAACAAAACTATCAGCCTCAGACTCAAGCACAACCCCAGCCTCAATATGCTCAACCTTCTCAAAAGGCAACTTCTTGGGCAGAAAGAAATGAATGGTTCGGTGTTGATCGCATTATGACCAATGCAGCGATGGCAATACACCAAGAATTAGCTGAGACTGGAATTGACTTAGAGTCTGATGAATACTATTCTCAACTTGACAACAGATTACGCGAGGAACTACCAAACAAGTTCCAAGCGGAAAACAACGTAGGAAACAGCGGCAAACCCGTCCAGACCGTCGTTTCCGGTACGCGCACAACAGGAACTGGACGCAGTCAAAATGATCGTAGGGTTGAACTAACTCCTAGGGAACAGGCTTTAGCCAAGAAGCTGGGTGTACCGTTCAAGGAATACGCAAAACAAAAATTGAGGTTACAGGCATCATGACAGACAAAAAAGCTGTTGGATCAAAAAGAACCCCCAGAAGTCAAGACGACAGGGGAAAGAAAACGGCTCGTCAGCCATGGAAGCCACCTCAAGCTTTAGATACACCAGAGCCACCGCCTGGTATGCGTTATCGGTGGGTAAGAACTCATATTCGTAATGAGGATGACAAAACCAATGTCCATAAAAGATTTCAGGAAGGTTATGAGCCTGTGCATCCGTCAGAAGTTGAAGGCTATGATTTGCCGACAATCGAAGAGGGGAAGCACGCTGGAGTTGTTGGCGTTGGTGGGTTGATTCTTGCCAAGATACCGGAGGAGACAGCGGAAGAGAGAAACGCTTATTACGCGCAGCAGACAGAGAATCAAATGACTGCTGTAGATAATAATCTTATGCGTGAAAGCGACCCTCGTATGCCGATATCTCAAGAACGCAAAAGCAAGGTGACATTTGGGGCTTCTGGAAAGAACGATTAATTTGATTGTGTTTTAGGAGAACTAAAAAATGGCAAATAAAGATGCGCCTTTTGGACTCCGTTATGTACGCAACCTGCAGGGTAACTACAACTCTTCAGGTCAGTCTCGTTATCGAATAACGACTGCCGATGCGACCAACACTACCAACATCTATCAGGGTGACATTGTCACTCAGAATACTGCTGGTATTGTTACTCGAATCGCTCGAGCAGACGGCGGTAGCGCGACTAGTGACATCATTGTCGGTGTATTCAACGGATGTTTCTACACAGACCCAACCACAAGTAAGCCAACTTGGAGCAACTACTGGCCCGGTAATGCGGCCACAGATGCGATTGCTTTCATTTATGACAGCCCTATGGATGTCTTTGAAGTGCAAGCTGACGCAGCGTTCCCTGTTGCCGACTTGTTAGGTAATTTCGATATTGTTGATAATACTGGAACTGGAAGCAGCGATAGCGGCATTTCTTATGTCGAGCTTGATGTTTCTACTGGTGCTACAACTGCGACATTGCCAATGAAAGCCCTGGATATTTCAGAAGACCCTGAAAATTCAGATGTAAGTACAGCCAATACCAACGTGCTTGTCACCATACAGAATCATCTGTTTGGTCAGAAGCAAGTTGGCCTAGCGTAAGGGAGGCTGAATAGATGGCAATTTCACGCGCACAACTAGCGAAAGAGCTAGAACCAGGTCTAAATGCCTTATTTGGCATGGAGTATGATCGTTATGAAAACGAACATGCTGAAATCTTTGACACTGAATCTTCAGATCGAGCATTTGAAGAAGAAGTTCTGATCGTTGGCTTTGGAAATGCTTCTGTGAAGCAGGAAGGTCAAGGCGTTCAGTTCGACAGTGCAAGCGAAGGTTTCACTGCTCGTTACACTCATGAAACTGTAGCACTTGCATTTGCGTTGACTGAGGAGGCTGTAGAAGACAATCTTTACGACCGACTTGGTGCTCGTTATACGAAAGCATTGGCAAGAAGCATGGCCCACACTAAGCAGGTAAAAGCTGCCAACGTATTGAATAATGCGTTTAGCTCAAGCTTTACTGGTGGTGACGGTGTATCTTTGATTAACACCTCACACCCCCTTGCAAACGGTGGTAGCCTAGCTAACCGTGCTACAACAATGTCGGATCTTAATGAAACGTCATTGGAAAATGCATTAATCAGCATCTCAACTTTTGTTGATGATCGAGACATGATCTTGGCTCTGAGAGGACTCAAGCTTATTGTTCCGCCTCAACTTCAGTTTGTTGCTGATAGACTGCTTGAAACCCCAGGAAGGGTTGGTACAGCAGATAACGACATCAACGCAGTAAGGAATATGGGACTGTTGCCGGAAGGCTACTCAGTCAACCACTTCCTGACTGACACTGATGCTTGGTTTATCAAGACTGACTGTCCTGACGGCTTTAAGCACTTCGAGAGAACTCCAATCAGCACTTCAATGGAAGGTGATTTCGATACAGGTAATGTTCGCTACAAGGCTAGAGAGCGTTACTCTTTCGGATTCAGCAACCCTCGTTGTGTATTTGGATCTCAAGGAGCTTAATGTTCCATGTGAAACTATGAGAGTGGTCGCAAGACCACTCTTTTAGTTGTAGTATAATGACGCTATGCGTTGGTTCTAGGAGGAACTGTTATGCCTACTCATTTTCGTACTGGTGTTTCTAATCAAGTACCAGGTAACCCTTTATTTCAACTTCCGTATTTAGACCCTACTAAGTACACAACTTATTTTAATGATTTTCTTACTTATCATGCTGATGAGTGGACAATCACTACAACCGAAGGTGGTTCAGGTAATGCATCAGAAGCACTTACAAGTGGTGCTGGCGGTTGGCTTTTAATCACTAACGATGATGCTGATGACGATTTGGACTTTCTCCAACTGAAAGGGGAAGCTTTCAAATACGTTTCAACTAAGAACATGTTCTTTAAAGCACGATTTAAGGTTAGTGACGCTACTCAATCTGATTTTGTTATGGGCCTTGGTATTACTGATACCACTCCGCTCGATACAACAGATGGAGTCTTTTTCATAAAAGCTGATGGTGCTGCCACCATGGATTTTCTTATTGAAAAAGATAATTCTGCGACAACCAATAGTTCAGTTGCTACGATATCTGACGATACGTTTTTAACAGCATCTTTCCATTACAACCCAAATGGCGGAAGTTCCGGCGGAGGGGCTTTTGAAGTGTTTATAGATGACTCAAAAGTTGCAACTGAAACTACGTTAACAAACGCGCCTGATGACGAAGATCTTACTGTCAGTTTCGGCATTCAAAATGGTGCCGCTGCAGCAAAAACAATGACCGTTGATTACATTTTTGCAGCAGTTGAGCGATAATTGTAAGAGAGGTAGCTTGTTATGACCCTTAAAGGTTCAGGTAGTGATGTAACATCCAGCTTTATAACGGCTGCTGCCGCAGATCCAGATGGCATTTCTACAGCCGCTAGTATTAGCGGAGCCGCCAACTTAACCATTGGTGGCGCATTAGCTAGTGGAGGATCCGTTACTATGGATTCTCCTAGAAATGTCACCATACTTTCTGCCGGTGATGATTCCGGTATTACTTTTACGGTTACTGGCACTGATGAGTCTAGTGCTGCTCAAACTGAAGTAATTACAGGAGCTGACTCTACCACTGCGACGGGCACTAAGTTCTTTAAAACAGTGACTCAGATAGCTACTTCTGGTTCTTCAGCGGGTAATGTTAGCGCGGGTTCCGGCACTAGTTGTTGCGGTGTTATATCAGCAGCACGTTGTCGTTTACGAGGTATCTATGTAGTAAACGGCAGTAGTGCAGCAACCATTGTGTTTAGAGAAGGCTCTGGTACAGGGACAGTTGTTATGCAATTTGCCACTGTTGCTGGAGCAAGCACCAACTCTTACCCTGATGTGCCAGATGATGGCCTTTTGTTTAAAGATGGCGGATATGTAACTTTTACTGCAGTGACAGATTTAACTGCAATGACAACATTCTTTTCTTAAAGGAATTGGTAAATGGCTACATCGGGATCTAGAGATTTTGAGCCAGATGTTGCGGAGTACATAGAAGAAGCATTTGAACGATGTGGTCTTGAGTTTCGCACCGGGTATGACGGGGTCACCGCAAGGCGATCCCTTAACCTGCTGTTCGCTGATTGGGCAAACCGTGGGTTAAACCAATGGACCGTTACTAATTCAGCAACCACAGTAACGGAAGGTGACGAATACCTAGATCTGACTGCAACGACGATCGATGTGCTTGATGTTATTCTCAGAAGAACTGAGGGTAGCACAACAACTGACATCTCGATGGAGCAGCTAAGCCGATCTGGATATTGGAATATCCCAAACAAATCAAGCAAAGCCAGGCCTACACAATGGTTCTTGGACAAGCAGGTTACACCTAGATTGTATTTTTGGCCTGCTGCTGAAAACAGCACAGATAAACTGGTTATTAATAGATTAATTCGCATTGAAGATGCGGATGCCAGTGTCAATACTCTTGATATGCCATTTAGGTTTTATCCTTGTCTTGCTGCAGGACTTGCTTATTACATTGCTTTAAAGAGAGCTCCTGACAGAGTTCAAATGTTGAAAGGATTCTACGAAGAAGAGTTTCAACGAGCAGCGGACCAAGATGAGAGTAGAGCTTCTTTGAAGATTGCCCCAGGCATTTCTTCTACCAGGAGGTCATAATGGCTTATGCATCTGGCAAGCATTCAGTTGCCATATGTGACAGGTGTGGCTTCAAGTACAAATACACTAAACTAAAAAAAGAATGGACTGGATTTAGAGTCTGTTCTGAGTGTTATGAGCCTAAACATCCGCAACTCGAACCGCCTAGAAATCTTGCTGACCCTGAAGCTTTAAGACATCCTAGGCCATCTTTAGCTGCTGCGTCTATTGCAGGAGCTGGTGTAGTCCGGACAATTAACCCTAACCAGATGATAACGGTAACAGGTGACTCGATAGGTTCAGCTTTTGACGGGCTGAAAGCTACAACGAGCGTGGGAACCGTAACGGTGACAGTATGAGCTTTACCTATGCGCAGTTAAAAACAGCAGTTCAAGATTACTGTGAAACAGCAGAAACAACCTTTGTTTCTACGTTGCCTACGTTTATTAAAGAGGCAGAAGAAAGAATACTTAAAAACGTAGAAATGCCTGTCTTCAGAAAAAATATGACAGGACAGGTTGGGTCTGGAAATACTTATCTTTCAACGCCTGATGACTTTTTAGCCCCTTATAGCTTGGCTGTTATTGCAAGTGACGTATATTCATACCTGCTGTATAAGCATGTGTCTTTTATTAGAGACTATACTCCGAATGCATCAACAACAGGTCAACCCAAGTATTACGCTTTGTTTGATGATGACACATTTATTATTGCTCCAACGCCAGATCAAACTTATAGCGTAGAACTTCATTACAAATATAGACCTGTATCTTTAACTGCTGGCGCAGACGGAACTTCTACCTGGCTTTCTATTAATGCGCCTGACGCTATGTTGTACGGAACTTTAGTAGAAGCAGCGACTTTTCTTAAAGCCCCTGAAGAAGTTGCTTTGTACCAACAACGATTCGATATGGCTTTAAAATCATTAGCAAATCTGGGTGATGGCTATGGTCGAAGAGATGAATACAGAGGCGACATTGCAAGAGGAGTGGCCTAACTATGTTTGATATAGAAATCAACATGTCTCCTGGTGAGGTTAATGTTCAAACTACCCAGGAGCGTGGGCATAACACGCAAGAATTATCAACTAATGCAGTAAATAAAATTATTAGCATTGCTGATACAGCGGATCCTGTTATCAGGCAACAGGCTCAAGCATTCAAGGAACGTATGTTCTATGTTATTTTTCACACTTTAAATCAGGCTGTAGAAAGTAACAGAACAACGCTCTATAACCAGTTAAAAAAACAAGGTCATGATGATATGGCTGAAATATTGAGGAAACTGTAATGGCTATTACTCAAGCAATGTGTACGTCTTTTAAAACAGAATTACTGACGGGAACGCATAATTTTACTAACAGCAGTGGTAACACATTTAAGCTGGCTTTATACACCAGCAGTGCTTCTTTAGGAGCGGGGACTACGGCTTATAGCACTAGTAACGAAGTGTCAGGAACAGGGTATTCTGCTGGAGGATCAGCGTTAACTAATGTTACACCGTCAGCAGATGGCACTACCGCCATAACAGACTTTGCTGACTTGACCTTTTCTAGCTCCACAATTACAGCGAGAGGCGCGTTGATTTACAATGACTCTGTTTCTGATAAAGCCGTATTGGTTCTTGATTTCGGTGCCGATAAAGCTTCTTCTTCTGGAGACTTTACAATTCAGTTTCCAGCAGCGGCTGCTGCTACAGCGATAATTAGGATCGCCTAGTGGCCGATGTAACCATACTTTTTGAGGGTTATAACAGCATAACCCAAACCTACAATTCTGGTGGTTATAGCCAGGATGTTGGGTTTACAGCACTTTCTAGTGGTCTTGGCAGCGTTACTGTTGTGGTGCCTGGGGATGTTCCTGTCACAGGTGTTGAGGGAACTTCTGCTGTAGGATCTGTCACCGTTGACATAGGCACTGCCGTTGGAATAGAAGTAACTGGCGTAGCAGCAACAGGTTCTGCTGGGGTGGTTAATATATGGGGTCCGATTGACCCGTCACAAACACCTAATTGGACAGAGATCAGTACATCACAAACACCAAATTGGACAGAAATAGCGGCATAAATTATGGCAGCAACATATGTAAATAATTTAAGAGTAGCAGAGCCAGCAGACGGCGACACAAACTGGGGTAACACTACTAATACTAGCCTTGAGTTGATTGGCGAAGCGTTAGGTTATGGCACTGAAGCTATTACAACTAACGCAGATACACATAGCTCAGAAATAGCAGACGGATCAACCGACCAAGCAAGGGCAATGTACCTAAAGTACACGGGTACGCTTGACTCTACTTGCACTATTACGATTGGCCCAAATACCATAAAGCGTTTTCAAATTATAGAAAATGCTACAAGCGGTAGCCAATCGATTATTATCAGCCAAGGCAGTGGCGCAAACGTCACTATTGCTAATGGTGGAGTAAAGGCTGTTTACCTAGATGGTGCTGGTTCTGGTGCGGCAGTGCTTGATGCTTTTGTTGATCTTTCCGTTGGTGGCGGTTTTACTATTGGAACAGCGACTGATGGCGTAATTATTACACAAGGCGATATAGCAGTTAAAAATGGAGGTGGCGCACCTTCTACCATAAAACTATATTGCGAATCTTCTAATGCTCACTACGCTGAAATAAAGTCTCCAGCACATTCTGCTTACAGCGGAAATGTCACACTTACTTTGCCAGTGACAACAAGTAACTTGGTTGGAGATAGTGCCACGCAGACGCTGACTAACAAAACAATCAATGCGTCTAATAACACTCTG
>MDSW01128292.1_pt1 | contig 10978 bp, 12 predicted proteins | sample 811171 | NCBI WGS metagenome assembly MDSW01 (sample SAMN05326641, study PRJNA326480) | marine metagenome | isolation source: seawater | place: Atlantic Ocean: North West | collected 2012 | reverse complement strand
GCACCAGAAATAATTGTAGCTGCTGTAGCTACAAACATTGCTTGGAAAACAAAATAAGTCATGTACTCAGCTTTATCTGTTTTAAAGAAAAATAGATCGGTACCAAAAAATCCATTATAAGAAGTGCCAAACATTAAGCCAAAACCAAAAATCCAAAAGATAACTACCGAGACACCAAAGTCTGCAGCATTTTTTAGTGCAACATTGATGCTATTTTTATGTCTCGATAAACCAGTTTCCATACACATAAATCCAGCTTGCATGATGAAAACTAAAATTGCACAATCAATAACCCATAACGTATCAATATTACTTGTTAAAACATCTATTACTTCTTGGGGCATCATTTAAAAAGTTGATTATCTATAGATACTCATTGGATCATAAAAACAATCCGAATGTTCTAATGTTTCAAAAAATATTTTACTTAAATTAGATGAATGAACGGTAGGACAAATATTTTCACTACTATTCTTACTATCAAAACTTTTCTTTATTTTATTCGATGCTAAGGAGGTAGATAAGGAACTTGTTGCTTGTAACACACTTCCAGTCTCAGCCAAAGTAACTGAGGGTCCAATCAATGCAGTATATTGGCTACAATTACTTAAGATTGGAATTAATAAAAGCATCAAAAATATTTTTTTCATAAAACTAAGCTATTTTACTATAACGTTTTTGCAAAATTATAAATCATCCATTTTGGGTTAAAACTATATTTTTTAACAATCGTCGGATCTAGTAACAGCACCATTCTTCACTAGAGTAATAACACATGGTGATGATTGATGTTCTCCCTGAATAGTAAAAGATGATCCAGAGCCAAAAATACATATTTCAAAGTCAATATCATCTGGAATTATATCATCACCTCCAAATAACTCATTCTCAATTTCTTGTGAAGTTGTCGAGTCTGCTGCACAGGCAGTAGTGGGTGGGGATCCAGTAACACTAAATGAACCAGTGTTAGCATACTCCTCCGTTTGTGCTAAGGCAATTTGTTGAATGGTATTTTCAGCTGAATTTTTTTTAGCACTTGATACATAACCGTTATAAGTGACTATGCCAACAGCAGAAAGTATACCAATAATTGCAATAACAACTAAAAGTTCTACTAGTGAAAAACCAGCAGAACTTTTAGATTTCATTTAGATAAAATTCAAATTTTATTATTCAACTATTACAGTATTAGAAAGATTGAACTTAGACTCAGTTGAATCTTTTACTCTTGTTGTAATTGTTATTTCTGTTCCATCATCGCTTACGTATGTAACTCCTACATCTGTTCCTGAGCCTTGAGTTACAGCAGCTGAAGTAGATTGATATGGATTTTTAAAATCTGATAATGCACTTGCAGCAGCACTTGCTACCTCATTAGCAGAGTTTACAGTACAATCAAAATTACCACCCATTGCTTCACTCTCTCCAATTGAACATTTCTGCAATTCAGCAGCAATGTACTTTGTTGTAGAAGCGTGATTACTTTCAGCTGAACTTTTTTTAGCTCCTCCAACATAACCTTGATACGCAACTGTTCCTACTGCGGCCAGAATACCAATAATAGCAACAACAACTAATAATTCGATAAGTGTAAAACCTTTATTATTTTTCATTATTCCTCTTTTTTTTTAAATTAATTTAAAAATTAGCTAATTTTTATTGTTTTTTTTTTAATATGTAAACATATTAAGACGACCAATATATGCAACTTTTTTTGTGGAAAATAAAAGATATCTGCTCATAATGAGCTTTTTACAATTATTGTATGACATATAAAGTAGAGGAAATTGATAATAAAAGAATAATTCACCTTGATGGTGAAATAGATATGGATGTTTCAGATAAAGCTAGGAATACTATCTTACCATTAATTGAAGCTGGTCATGAAGTTCATATTAATTTAAGTAAAGTTGAATATATGGACTCCTCTGGTATTTCAGTCTTGATTGAAAGTAAAAAGTTGTCTGAACAAAAAAATACAAAATTTCAATTGGTTGAGGTAAGTAAACCTGTTGAAAAAGTTTTAGCGATGGCAAGGAAATTTTTATGAGTTATAAAGTTACTGAAGAGGGAAATGTAGCAACTGTTCATCTTGATGGTGAAATAGATATGGATGTTACTGAAAAAGCTAAAGAAGTTATATTTCCACATATAGAAGCTGGAAAAGAAGTTCACTTAAATTTAAGTAATGTTCAATATATGGACTCATCAGGAATTTCAGTTTTAATTGAAAGTCATCAAAAGGCTTTAGAAAAAAATACAAAAGTAATTATCAAAGATGTGAGTAAATCGGTTCTTAAAGTCATTATGATGGCTAAGTTAGAACAAATATTAAATTTAGAATAAATTTTTATGAGTGAAATTGCTCACCAAGATCATGTTGAAAAAAAAGCTTTCCTAGTAAACTCCTCCAGTTTGAAGGATGTAAGAAATTTTTGTCGTGAAGTTTTTGAAAAGCTTCAAATTCAAGAAGATTTAAAAGATGAATTAGTTTTAGCTATAGCTGAAGCTGCACAAAATATTGTTAAACATGCGTTTAAAAATAATGCTAATGCAAATGAATTAATGGTTGTTCAAATAAGTTGTGAAAATAATAAACTTCAAATTGCATTTTATGATAGAGGTACTCCCGTTGATCCAAAAAAAGTAAAGCACAGAGAAATTGATAATGTTAAACCTGGAGGATTAGGTACATTTTTTATTCAAGAAATAATGGATGCTGTAGAATTTAAAGACGGAAAAAAACCTTGGATCAATCATTTAGTTCTAACAAAACAATTGTAAATGAATACTTGTGAAAAAGGTTTCACGCTTATCGAGTTATTAGTTGTTGTTGCCATTATAGGAATTCTTGCTTCCGTAGGAACCGTCGCATATCAAAATTATACAAAAATATCAAAAAGAAATGCAACTATTGCTCAACATCAAACAGCTGTAAAATTCATTACTAATAAACTTAGTCTTTGTATGGCTAATGGTGGAGGCACACTTGCCTTAAATTCATCAAGATCCATTAATTGTGATATTGAAAATAATGCTAGCGGTATTAATCAACTTAACGAAATTTTCATTAATTATTTCATAGATCAAGGATGGAGAAATCCGTATGGAGGAACTGATCCGGTTGTATATACTGCAAGAAATGGAAATGCTGATACTGCTGGAAGGATGAGATTTGACGAGACGGAATGCTCAAGTGGATCTTCAAAAAAACAAATTGCTTTGTGGGTGGCTACACATAATCCAGAGGATTATAAACCTACATTAATTAAAGCATCTGGGTGGTGTGATTAAATCAACTATCCAATTAAAGCACCAACATTGAAAATTGGTGAGTACATAGCTATCATAAGTCCACCAATCATAACTCCCATAAAGACGATCATGATTGGTTCAATAAGACTTGATAAGTTTTCTACAACAGTATCAAATTCTGACTCATAATATTTAGCTACTGATCCAAACATTTCATCTAATTGACCTGTTTGTTCCCCAACTGAAATAAGTTGGCTAAATGTTGGAGGAAATAATTTGTCTTTTAAAAAAAGTTTTGTCAAAGTATCACCTGAAAAGACACCTTTTTTAACATTCTCTAAAGACTCTAAAACCACAACATTATTACTTACAGATTTAGCTATTTCCAAGCTTTCTAATAAATTTACCCCAGCCGCACTCAAATTTCCCATGATCAAAGAAATTCTTGCCAACATTGATTTTAAAATCATATCTCCAAAAATAGGAAGTTTAAGAACTTGTTTATGCCATAAATATCTAATTTTTTCATTCTTAGAAGTTAAATATCTAAAAGCTACAAAAGATATAATTAAGATTAGCAACATTAGTTGTCCTCCGGTGCCTCTTAGAAAATCACTAGCAGCCATGATTGCTGCTGTTGAACCAGGCAGCTCAATTCCCATACCCTCATACATTTTTGCAAACACGGGAACGACTTTAATAAGCATGAATACACTAACTGTAACTGCAACAGAAAACATAATGCTAGGATACATTAGTGCTGATTTAATTTTCTTTTTTATTCCTTCTTTTTTTTCTAAAGACTCAACAATTTTTAATAAAAAAACGTCTAGTTTACCGCTGGCCTCACCAGCTTTAATCAAGTTTACGTAAACATTATCAAAAAGGTCTGGGAACTTTGCAAAGCAGGTAGATAATGTAACCCCACCCTCTAAGCTTTTTCTAATATCCTCAACAACATCTCGCATTGCTGGACTTTCCAGCTGATCCCTTAACATTGCTAAAACCTGTAAAATTGGTAATCCAGCTTTAACCATTGTAGCAAATTGTTTTGAAAATATTAAAACATCCTCAACTTTGGCTTTTTTTTTACCAAATAAAGAGGATTTCTTTTTTTCCTTTTTTTCTCCAGCTTCTTTTTTTTTTTTTGAAGTTCGAATTAGATTGGTAATTATGATTTTTTGCTCTTTTAATTTATGTGAAGCTTCATCTAAATTTAAAGCCTCAATATCGCCTTCCACATACTTTCCATCAGAAATACCTTTATACGTAAAAGCTTCCATAAAATATTATTTATTCGCCCGAGAGAACTCTTTCGTACTCTCTAAAATTTAACTCACCTGTAGCAATCATACGTCTGCCCATATCTTGCATTGTTTGAAAACCCTCTTTTATTGCAATTTCTCTTAATTCCGGCGTGGTTGCTTTTCTTAATATTGCCTCCTTTAAAGGTTTTGATACAACCAAAATTTCATAAATACCTTGTCTGCCTTTATAACCAGTATCTTTGCATTTTGCGCAGCCCTTCCCTTTAATAGCTTTTACTCTTGTTGCTTGTTCGGCTGAAAAACCTAAATCTTGTAAAACTTTTGGATTTACGTCATCATCAGGCACTCTACAATCTTTACAATTTCTTCTTGCAAGTCTTTGGGCAACAACTAACTGACACGCAGCACTAATTAGATAATCTGGAGTTCCCATGTTTTGTAGTCTAGTAATTGTACTTGGAGCATCATTGGTGTGAAGTGTGCTAAATACTAAGTGCCCGGTTAACGCAGCTTTCAAACCTATATCAACAGTTTCTTTATCCCGCATTTCTCCTACTAGAATTATTTCTGGGTCTTGTCTTAAAAATGATCTCAATGCTGAAGCAAATGTTAAACCAATATCATCTTTAATTTGAACTTGGCCAACGCCATCCAATTCATACTCAACTGGATCTTCAGCAGTTAAAATATTTAGATGAGGTTTACTTACTTCTTTTAAAATACTGTAAAGAGTTGTTGATTTACCGGAACCGGTTGGACCAGTAACCAGAATTAAACCTTGTGTAGAGTGAATAGATTTTCTTAAGCTCTTTAAATCTTGATCTTCAAAGTTTAGTTGTTCAAGGGTAATATCTCCTGCATCTTTGTTTAATACCCGCATTACTATTCTTTCATTATTTGCTGTTGGTAATATCGAGAGACGAAGGTCAACTACTTTACCTTCGATTTTGAAATTAATCGCACCATCTTGAGGTAACCTTCTTTCTGCAATATCAAGTTTACCCATAATTTTAAAACGAGTTACTACAGCTCCATAATTATCGTGCAAAAATTTTCTATATTGTTCTTGTTCCTGAAGCATTCCATCAAGTCTGTATCTTACTCTTGAGGAAAACCTATACGGTTCAATATGAATATCACTAACACCACTTTTAATCGCATCTGCAACTACTGCTGTACTAAATTTAATAACTTCAGACTCATTCTCAATAGCTTCAATATCCTCTTCTGGCGCTTTTTCTAAAACTTCTCCAGCATCACCAAGATCAGAGTCAAAAGTTTTTTGTTTTTCTTTATTCTCTTCTCTAATTGTCGCGGCTGTTACCTCGCCACTTTCACTTGATATTCTCTCAATAAATTCTGAAATTTGAGTTAAAGGTGCTGCATGTAGTTCAATATTTTTTTTTGTGATAGCTTTTAAGTTTCTCATCAAATTTAATTTAGAACTATCTGGAATTGCTATATGAAGGGTCTTGCCATCTATTTTAAATGGGGCTACAAAATTTACTTTGATATAATTTGATGGTAAAACAGTCTTAACTTCCTCAGAAACATCAACTTTTGTTAAATCTATTATGTCTAAGCTTTGTTCTTTAACTAAAATATTGAGAATACTTTTTTCATCAGTTAATTTTAAATCAAAAACTGCCTCTATTTGAGATTTATTCCCTTCGGTGCTTGTTTTTTTTATATTAATTAAATCTTTTCCAGATATTACATCGTTATCAATTAAAACATTGATTAGATTAATCTCGCTTTCTCTACTAATTTTTAACATAAGCTTTATAAAATTTTTGGTGCAATAAACACCAATAATTCATCTAGTCTATCCGTTTTCATCTTGCCTTTAAACAATTTTCCTACTACTGGAATATTTGACATACCTGGTACCTTTGAAGAATTATCATTAACTGTATTACCTTTAATTCCACCAATAACTACAATGTCACCATCAGCAACTAACAGTTTTGTATTAAGCTCCATTGTTTCAATTCCTATAGCGCCACCTATTTCATTAGGAGCATCATTATTAACTTTTACATCTAATAAAACATTTCCATCTCCAATAATACTTGGTGTTACAGTCATCACCAATGCTGCATCAACAAAAGTATCAGCACCTTCTCCACCATCTAATGGTATTTGCTGCCCTTGTTTTATTGTTGCAGTTTGATTATCTAAAGAAAATATTTTTGGATTTGAAATAACTTTATTTAAATTTAGAGTCTCAAGAGCATCAAGCTCTGCTTTTAAAACTGCAGTACCAGTTCTTCTTAAAACACCAATTCCAGCTGTTCCAGCTCCAGCTAAACCCTCAGGTCGAATATCAAATAATGCATCTGAGCCACTACCTGTACCATCCGCTATTGCGCCATCTGCACTAAGAACAGAACTTCCGCCTTGTGTACCACCAGCTCTAATTCTTTTTTTTGTATAAGCAGCACCAAGTCTACCTCCTAACATGCTTTCAAAATCTGAGGAGGCTTTAACAATAAATATCTCCATTAAAACTTGTTTAGTTCTAACATCTATTTCTCTAATGACTTTATCAACAACATCTAAATCTTTTTCTTTACCTCTAACAATTATTGATCTTGTCGTTTTTTCCTCTGTTACTTGTATCGGAATAAATGAGCCAGCTGCTGACGTAGATGTAAATAACTCAGTCACTGTCGCTTTAGCTTCAGCTGGTGAAATATAATAAAGTCTGAATATTTCTGAAACAATCGGTTCTACTGAGTCTTCAAGCTCAACTTTTTTCTTAACAGCTTGTGCTCTAGCTGATTTGTAACTTTCTTGTGAAGTAAGAGTTGCTGGTGTTGCTACTCTTATAATGTTACTTGCAACATCTATATCAGCTGCAAAATTTTTCATATCCAATAAAGCATTAAATGCCTTATCCCAAGGAACATCAATTAGCTCAGCAGTGATAGCTCCTGCAACATCATCTCCAACTAAAATATTTACTCCTCCAATTTTAGCCATCATAGTCATTGCTTCATTGTAATCCATGTTTTGAAATTTAAATGAAACTGTTTGCTTTAAAGATGTAAATTCCTCAGGAATTAATAAATAATTTTTCTCCTTAACAGATGATATTTTTTTTCTTTTTTTAAGTTTAACAACATCTGCCTCTGCAGGTATTGGTCCCATTTCGACTGTCTTTTCTATTTCTGACTTACCGATTTTTTTAACATCTGATTTTATTAATGGAGTATCATGTTTAAATCCTTTAGATCCTTTTTTTCCAGAAGTTTTCCCGGTAGCCATACAACCTGAAACTAGTAAGGCTAAAAGAATTAAAATGATAAATGATTTAAAATTATTTTTAATCATTAATTACTTCTTTCAATAACTTGGTTTTTAAAATTAATAACAACTAATGACTCTCCTTTATTGTCAAAAACTATTTCTTTTGAACTTATTCCTATTAATGATACACCTGGTGCAATTTCCTCTAGTGCTGATAATGTTATAACTTCCCCATTCTCATCAATTATGGATGCATAACTCTCATTTTCACCCTCAATTATTCCAACAAGTTTAAAATTAAACACACTTAAATTTCTTTTTTCCTCTTCAGACTCAGCAACCACTTTGATACCAGAACCACCTCCTAACGATCCATCACCAACAAATGGGTCATTTAACGGTAAAGGCTCTTCGTTTCCAACCTCAGAACTAATACCTGCTTGTTTCAAGGCTTGTTCCTTTTTTATTTTCTGATTAATCTCTTTTGCTTTTTCAACAATGTTTTGCTGACTATCGTGGCTATCGGCTTGAGCATTAATTGCTACAAATAATAAGTATAAAGTTACTAGTACAATTTTAAAAAAATTCATCTGCTAAGCCTACTATTGTCAGTGTTCCATTTACTTTTATCGCTCCGGTTGTATCCCCTTTTAACACTTGTATTGACTCCTTGTCAAAATTTAACATTTTTTGAGATAGAGAGAGCTGCCTTTTAAACTTAATATAGCCCAAAAAGTTACCTTTTATCTCAAAATCTACTGGTATTTTGTAATACGCAATATTCTCAACTTTCTTTTCATCATCTTTTTTACCCTTACTTTTTTTACCTGTTGCCTTTGCGATTGCATCCGCTTTAGTCATAGCCTTAATATCTTTTTTCTCGATTTTTGAGATAACCAAATTATTTTTTCCTGCAAACTCACTTAGCGTTTGATAAAGACCCTCAACTTCTGCTTTTGAATGAAACAATGTAGAATACTGTTTATACTGAGGTGTTATTTTCTTAACCTTCTTTTTAGCAAGAATAATTTTGTTATTAATTTCTTCAGTTTCTTTTATTTTTAAATTCATATCATCAAGTTGAGCTTTCTTTTTGTTTACTATCGGATTAAGAACTCCATAAAAAATAATCAAAAAGAAAACTACCGCTCCAACAATTGTACCAATTTTGATCCAAGTTTTTTTTTCAACATTTTTTAGCTTAGCTTGGATGTCATCTAAGCTTATATTTTTTAAATCAATACTTTTTAAATCAATCTTAAAGTTCATAATTATATCCTCTTAACCTTAACAAAAACTCTAAATCCTTTCATTGTAACACCACCTTGTGTTCTTTGAGGAAGTCTCATTGAAGCTAAAGAAGCTTGTTCAACAAGATCTTGTTTTCCTAAATTTTCTATAAATTTTAAAATATCCTGGTCGCTTGCCGCTACTCCTTGAATAGTTAAAAGATTTACTCCATTATAATCTACTTTATCAAACCTCAATCTAGTTGGAACACTGGAAGCAATCTGTGCTAATACTCTATAAGATAATTCTTTATTAGATTTTAAAGAATTACTTAATTTAAGAGTAGTTTGCATAATCTTGAGCTCTTTTGAAACTGTTTTAAGTTCAGCTGATTTTTGTTGATGAGTTTGTTTTACTTTAACATAATTTTCTAATTTTTTGTTATAGGAATGAATATTCCAAAATGATAAAGCGAATAATACTAAATATAAAGCAGCGATACCACCTGCTAAACCTTTAAAAGCAAATCCTGAAATCGCTTTCATTTTCTTTTGTTGGAACATGCTTTTTCTATTGGGAAGCAGATTGATATTTTTTGCAGCTGTTACAAATTTATAATAACCAAACACATCCAATTTTCTAAATGCTAAACCTATTGGAGTTGTTAAATATGATCTATTTGTTGAGTCAATTTGTTGATCAAATTGTTGTGGAACTTGTAAACCCTCAATTGGATCAAATAAGGTGAAACTTACATTTAATAGTGTTTTTCTAAAAATTGATAAATAGTCCTCAACATTTTCTAAATCTGAAACTACCTTTAAATTTCTAATTCGTTTTTCATATTTAGTCTCAAAATCCTGAACTGCTTGTTTTACCTGTGTTACGTATCTTCTTACCAAAGCTTCTTTTTCTTCTGCGTCTTGTGACTCTAGTAAAATTTTTCTATCTTGGCCTCTTAGAAAAATATCAGTAATTATTGGGTTATTATCATACAAGATCATCAAGTAATTTTCATCAAGACCAAATTCTAAAACTGCTGTTAAATTTGCATCTTCAGCTTTTTTAGATATTTGATTTATTTGATCCACTGCAGATTTTAATGCAAAACATTTTACGTCGATGATGACTGGATTTAAGCCACTACTTTTTACAATAGAAACATAACTATTTATGTCTGCTAATTTAGATGCAACAAATAAAATATCCATTGTATTATCTTTTTCATTTCTATTGATAACTTGATGAAAAATAGAATAATCATCCAAGTTGTCAGTTAATTGTACTAAGTTTTCCCATAATGAATTAGTTTCAATTGCTTTTTGTAATTCCTCATCTTTCATTAATGGAGAAGTGACTACTCTTATGATTGCACTTGTGACCGGAATTGAAATGGCAACATTAGTTACGTCTATTTTAGATTTTTGTAACGCTAAACTTAATTCTGTTGCAACCTTTTCAGCATTATCTAACACATTACTTTCATCAGGAATATCAATCTTATGTGTGTAAAATTTTTCTAATACCCACTGATTAGACTTATTAGTATTAATTTGAGCTAATCTGATTTCTTTGTTTGTAAGTTCAACACCTATAACTTCTTCACCTTGAATTGAAGATTTTCCAATTTTAGATTTTAAAAAATCTATCACCTTATTTAAAGGATTATCTTTACTTTTAACTGGAGACTTAGGTAATTTTATTCCTTTTAATGATGGTTTTTTGAATTTTAAATTTTTAAATTTTCCTAAAATGTTTGAAACTTTATTTTTTGAAGGTTCTTCAATATTTTCATTTGTTGTATTTACTGGTTCATTTTTAAAATTAACTTCTTTACTGGTCGTTGACTGGTCTGCTTGATTAATATTTTGTGCACTAACCTCAGGAGTTGCCGATGGAGCAGCTGTTGAAACTGGTTTTTCTTCAACACTAGGTTCTGCAACAGGTTGTTCATTGGGTGTTGATTGATTTTG
>MDSW01188519.1_pt1 | contig 10979 bp, 9 predicted proteins | sample 811171 | NCBI WGS metagenome assembly MDSW01 (sample SAMN05326641, study PRJNA326480) | marine metagenome | isolation source: seawater | place: Atlantic Ocean: North West | collected 2012 | reverse complement strand
CTCGGACAGGGGCATCTGGAGGGTCCACCAGTTCACCAAGGTCGAGCAGATAGTGATCTGCGACCCGGAGGACTCCTGGGAGCACCACGAGGACCTGCTGACCAACGCTGTCGACATGTGGGACAGCCTGGGGCTGCACTACAGGGTGGTCAACATCTGCACGGGCGACATGGGCACGGTGGCTGCGAGGAAGTACGACCTGGAGGCGTGGCTGCCCGGCGCGGGCGCGTACAAGGAGGTCGTCTCATGCTCGAACTGCACGGACTACCAGGCGAACAGGCTCAGGATGAGGTACAGGACCTCGGAGGGCAACTCGGCTGTGCACACCCTGAACTCCACGGCGATAGCGACCAGCAGGGCACTAGTAGCGATCATGGAGCAGAACCAGATGGAGGACGGGACCGTATCAGTACCGGACGTTCTCAGACCTTACATGGGCGGGAAGAACTCTCTAGAGCCAGTCTTCGGGAACTAGGAAGAGGCAAACAGGTAAATTTACCGATATTTTGAATAGCCATCTCGCAATATCTGAGAGTATGCCCAACAGACACGAGGTGAATTGGAAAGGCAAATCTCCAGCACTTGCCAATGTATTCGGAGAGTTTTATCGAATTTTGTTCCAAGACGAAATACTCAACGGGAAGGGTGCAGAACACGAGTGGCGCTGTGATCTAGAATGGTGTGGATCGACTTTCTTGGCATCAATATCACAAATTGAGAGAAGGGGATACGGGTGCCCTTGTTCGGGTCCCGTTCTCTCGGAGCACATGTCCCGGCACATCCTCTCCGAACTCACTGGCTTCACCTTCCGAAAGAGAAAGGATTTCGATTGGTTGCGGAACAAAGAGGGCAACAAACTGGAGGTAGACTGCCACTGTGAGGACTTGAACTGGGGCTTCGAGGACCTCGGCTCGATTCACGACGAGCGTACCAATTCCAGATTCTTGTCTGATGAGGAAATAGAGCGCCAGAAGGAGCATCAGGCGATAAAGATGGAAGAGTGCCCCAAGCGATTCGACCTCTACGTGGTAATCCCGCCCGAGATAGGCAGAACGAAGCGTGGCCTCGAGGACTACATCAAATCAAGGATAGTGGAGGGTGGATTCGAGGACAAAATTATCAGCAAAGAGGTCGATTGGACTAGATTCCCCGGTAAGTCGTCTAACAGGGCTAAGCTAACAAATCTAGTTAGGAGGATTAACCTAACTTATCCGAAGGTCAGATGCTTGGCAGAGAACTTCAACGACAGGCTGGATAAGTTACCTTGGGACTGCGGGGAGGGGCATCCCGAGGTGCTCGTCTCATACAACCAAGCGGAGGCAGCGATAAAGAAAGGGAAGCGCCTACCGTGTAGGCATTGCAGCAAAAAGGTCCCAGTCTCGATCGAGGAGATGCATGCCCACGCCAGAGAGAAGGGAGGCGTCTGCAAAACAAACGAGTTACCTCGTGCAGGGAGGTCGTTCGTGGAATTCGACTGTCTGGTGCCGGGGCATGAAATCCACAGGTGCAGGGCCTCTGACGTTAGGAACAAACCCGATAGGTGTTGGTGCGAGTTATGCGAACCTCCTCCGAGGGAGAGAAGAACAATCACTACACAGATAGTCAGGGCTTTGGTGGTGAAGCACGGCCACGACCTTCATGGGGACTATCCTGGAAGAAACGACGTCGAGATGAACGTAACATGCAAGGAATGCGGGCAACAGGACGACCTTACATTCAGGGAGATGGAGAACAGGACCGGGAGCGTTTGGTGCGACGCCTGCAAGGTTCGTGACAGACTGTCTAAGATCTTACTGATTCCCAGGGCCGAGTAATTCTTGCGTCAATTTGACCATGACCTTTGCCCCTGCCCTGAGGGGAATTGCTGCTGCGTTGTGAGCAATTACTGTGGCTATTGTTGCATGTGGATACATCAGGGTCCCTATCTCGTCAAGAAGCCGGCACGCTCGGGCCAAGTTTGGGTATGAATCGGGGCTGTCCCTGCTCTCATCTCCGGAATCGATGAAAGGCGGGATGCTGAAAGTGAAGCGGTAACCCGTGGCTGATTTGTAGCAGAATTTGTGAGCATAGTAGTTGTTTTCTCCGTATACTCCACCTGATAGCCTGCCAGCCATCTTAATGTGCCTGTATACGTATTCGTTAGTCGGACAGAGTAGGCTCCCTTCTGGGACCTGTTCGTGGATGTAATCGAAATGTTGGTTGAAGACTCCATTCTTCTCTATGCCAATAATCAACGGGGTTTCGAACCCATTTTCAATCAGGCTTTCATTCAATTCGTCGATATATTTGGAGATTCCAGATTTCAACCAGGAAGGGCTGTCAAAAACGGCTAGTGGACCGTCCATTACAAAACACCACTCTGAGAGTAGATGCCTATTCCTTAGGCTTAGGACTTGTAGAACTGATAACAGCACAAGTTGCTCAACTACACTTCTGTAGTTGTTTGTAGGTCGGTCGTTTTTATCCTCGTTAGAAATGCCCTCCCAAATTCTCAGTGCATCCGTCGGAAACAGAGGAGTTCCGCATCCCTCACAGGTGCAACCATCTATGGGTATCGCTATTTTCTTTTCATCACAATAGTTAGTTGGGCATCTGGCAATCTCTATCGTGCCCTCATCACTTACCTTTCCTGCCCTGTTGCTCAGGTCCCAGTACAATTCAAGCATCGTCGGGCAATCATTGGAATCGAGTATCCTCCTATCACTCCAATCCTCGAATATGATTCGCCTCCAGGAATCTGCTACTGTGTCACTTGTTCCAGAACTTTGTTCGACTACGTTTGAGCTTGGAAGATATCGGGTGAGAACTTCCGAATCGATTGATTGGCTGATCACCCGAGGGTCGACAAAGCGTTCGTTTCCTTGTTCGAGGAATCTGTCTAGATTAATCATTACAGCGGCGACACCGACCGCGCTTATTCGGGTTGCAGGGAAGTCATTCCTAACTGGAATCTCCCAGTTTGAGCCATCGATTGCCAGCATCATCTTGGGAAGCACTACCGATTCGAGTCGGTCGGTGTAATCGACTATCATCGTGTCAGGCAGTTCAGGATCTTCTCCTGGTTCAATTGCGTAGCCCCATTCCTTTAGTTGATCCTCAACCTCGTCTCTGTCAACGTACGGGCCATGTCCAAGGGCACTAGCCCTTTCCCATTGACCTCTTCGACCTTTGTGTGGCATGATTCAGACATCCTTAATTCTCTTGATTGTAAGTACCAGACAATGGAGAACAGATCCTATTGACGTGATCTTCGGAGAATCGTTCTATCTGTACTGGAAGTGTGTATGGGCAACTTTTTGTCCTACAGATTGCGTATCCGACAACCTCGTTTTGTAACAGCGTGTCACCAAATTCGGCAAAGTCGTAGTAGTCGCTCAATACCTTGATTTCTCTTTTGCTGTTCAGGTGGGTTACCACCCAATTTGCGGTGTTGGAGAGTATCAAGTCGTCTATTAGATGTACTTCTTGAGTAGCATAAATCATTCCAATGTTGAACTTGCCGCCTTCTTTTGCTAGGATGGTGAAAGGGTCCATACCCCCACTCCTATTCATTTCGAAGCTATCCTTGCCCAGGATATTGTGTGCTTCATCGATGAAGACTTGAATATCGGGTGGACTATTGCCATTCTGAAACTCTGTTCTTGCGTTCGCGAGCACTCCGTCCACAAGCCTATGAGAAAAAGCGGTCATAACTTCTTCTGGAATGTTGAATGATGTAACTATACACAATTCTCCTTCAGACAATCTCTGAACTATGTCATCGACCGGGTCTTCTTGCTGGGTAATGGAATGGAATGATGTTGCCGCGGAGAGGTAATGGTACCCCCTGAAATTCCCAGTAGGATTGTGCACACGAAACATGGTAGGGATTCCGTGATCTTGATGAAAGTAGTCGCCAGAGGTTCCTTGGTCTAATATGGCCCATTCTTCGTAGTCATCATCCTCTCCATGTTGTGTTTGGTGTTGGATTGCTTGACGGTGTGTTTCTAAGAGCCGATCAAAGAATTGTGGTAGGTCCGAAGCTCCTACCCTGACCGTTCCCCCTCTTCCGGTTTGAAATACCACATCAGGCGAACTATTCGGATCAAGAGGGTCAAGAGGAGGTTGATTAGTCGCACAGTGGAGTTCGCGAAGTTGGTCTGCCCGTAGGGGGACGTACACGTCATGTGAAGGAGGAGTAAATCCAGCACGAACGAGAATAGAGTAGAGTAGGGAGCGTCTCCTTCGCGCTCTGGTAGTCTCACTTTGATTACCTGGTACGTCTTCGAAACCCAATTGGAACAGGTCCTGAATTTGACCTGCCAAGTTTCGTTGGGAGGCTGCCTGACTCGCTGCTCTCTCTAATAGGCCCAGTGCAAGTGGTAGCCTTTCTCGTTCGAAGAAGTTGAACCTCACCGAATGAGTGTTATTCGCTGGATCCGCCTCTCCCCAGTGATATCTATGCACTACTCCGGTGTCCATCAAACTAGCATCTCCATCTTGTTGGTTATGCGTGCTGTACTCTCCCGAGGGGTCTAGAATCAACTGCCCTACAGGGTGTTCCTCCCTAGTTGAGTATGCCAGTGTTTCTGCTGCGATTACCTTCATGGTATTCGACTTACCCATCCTAGTCATCCCAAATAGGGCTGATTTGTTTCCAATGAAGTCCCTGATGTTGATATTGACCGGAGCGATTGAGTCAGGACGCCTCATTTGCCTTCTCCTGGTGGAGGCGTACCTGAGCGTCCCTAACCTCGACCTGGGGGGGGGATTATCCATGCTATGCCCTAGCTCAATCTCCTGGGGGGTGATTTCAGGGAATGAGGAGATTGTCCGCAATCCTTCTCCCATCGGTTTGTAGACCTGATATTGCGATATGCTGTAGAATGTTTCTATATCCTGGCTAAAGGATAGAGTTGAGACGCTAGCCCCATCGGCATTTGGGCAGTCTTCAGTATAGAACGTGCCCAGTACTGATGTGTGAAGGCCCACGAATGCTGCTTCGTTTCGAGTAAGCACGTCAGCCGCTCTACTGGTAGTGGACGAGTCCATAGATACTCTCATGGCCTCGGTTCGCAGTTCCAGCAAGTGAGCCTCATTGTACAATGGAGCAGGACCATTTACCCTGAGTAGGAGAATCTCCTCGTCCTCGAAATCTGGCATTCCTGATCCTTCTGTTCCTGATCGCCCAGGTTTCAGAATAGTTGCGAGAAGCAGGGTTCCACGGGGCACACCTCCAGCTCCAACCATGAAATGGTCGTGGGTCAGAACCTGGCAGTTCTGATAATCATCGAAGGAGTGTACTCCACCTATCATGACAGCATCTCTAAGAAGTTGCCTCTCGGCAATTTCGGTATTAATCGCATCAGTAATATTGTTCATTGTCATTCTGAGGCCCTCCTAGCCTTGATTGGTCGATGGACTCATCGACGCGATTCGGATTTGTAGACGACTCATTCGGAATTCTCAGTTTTGTCATAATTTTACCCCTTTGTACATAGTTGTTGAGTTTTGCGCAAAACTGACGGATATTAAACATTGAGTTCCCATGATCAGCAATTCCAATAGCCCGATCCAGTTGCCCGCCTAGTACTGGATAATTCGCCTGAGTGTACATGATTCCTCGTCGCCCAGCATTTGCGATTGCTGTACCCTTTTTCATTCAAACGGTATGGAATCGGCCTTCTCGGCGTGGATATCCTCAGACTTCTAGATCTGTGGTGAACCTCATCATCCTGAAGCTCTTGATCGCATGGCTGAATATCCTCTCCCTCATCATGAACCCGTCCAGGTCACCGTTGGGTATGGAGTTGGGGTAAGGAGTCTCCACTCTCCCCGTGATCTGCTCGGTGATGGACCGGGGGAGGGGCGTTCTCTCTCCGAACTGCTCCGCGCAGAATCCCAAAATCCCGTTGAACCTGGACAGCCACTTTGAGTGGTCCGTGCGCTTGGTGAACTGTATTCCCTGGTTCCCCTGGAGATGCTGCCACTCAATTGGTATGGCGCTGCTGGGGTTCTCCCTCGCCTTGCGGGACGAGATCCCCAGGTCACGGAGGCTCTGAACTATCTCGCTGTGTCTCTCCAGGTTGGCCCCGGACGAGCAGTAGTCGCCCATCACAAGGTCGGAGATTACCAGGTCCGAGCCGTCGAACATGGTATCGTACCACAGTCTGGTGTTCTTCTCGTAGTCCTTGCATGTGCCCCAGGTGCCGTCCGCATGCGCCAGGAGGTGGTAGGCAGGGGTCCCAGGCTCCGGCTCCTCGAGATTAAGAGCGGAGAACAGAAAGTGGCATGTCGCGAAGGGGTACTTGTCCCTCCTCTTCACGTTCTTGCCTTTGAAGGAGTCACCGTAGCCCTGCTTGTAGTAGACGTTTGGGTTGAAGCTGACGGGATGCCTTCTGGGAAGTTTGTCATCAGGGTTCAGGTTCACCAGGTGCTGTCCCATGCAACGTATCCCAGGCTGGCTGATGTCGTGATCCAACCAAATTGCCTCCCTCGCCTCCTCTCTGGTGAATCCGTCAAACAGTAGCACGTGGCTGGTCGTGTAGATGCCAGCAAGCCTGGCTCCGGGTCTAGCAATTCGTACCGCCAGGTAGCTTAGTATCCCATCTACGTCGGGCGATGTGATGACATGCGTACCGTCCCAGTCGTCTATCACCCCCAAGGCTGCCTCCTTCCAGGAGCCATTTGATCCCGACATTCCTCCGCTAATCGTGGGGTTTCCCTTATGACTAGTTCGCATGTTGCCACCGGGAAGTGGTTCCCAAGTTTACTCAGATGATCTAGAAAGTGGTCCTATGTGAAGGACCTCAGGCTCTGTTGCTTACTCCCCGATATGAATGGCTCCCAGGATACCTCGTCGTTATCACATAGTGGTTCTGGAGACGCGTTCTCGGGTGCGACGATCAGTATCCGATCCAACGGGGTGGCCTTTCCAGACTTGTCGTTGGTCGCCTCGGATATTACCTCTACAGCCTGGCCCCCCGAGGATTTAGTCTCCTTGGCAGCGTCTTTCGCTTCGGATTCCTCTGAGTACTCCCCAATAACTTCCGCGACCTCGCCGTTCTCATCGACCAGGACGACTCTGTGGACCATGGTCTTCCAGATCTTTGTCACCTTCTGCTCTTCGGGAATGCTGTCCTCCAGTATTGCGATTATCTTGTATCTGATGATACTCCCGTCCTCTGCCTTCAGTTCTATCCCCCTTGCGGCGTGGTACCAAACCTCCCATGCGAGGTTAAGTCCCTTGACGTCCCCGATGGCCCAGCAGGAAATCCCTCTCTCCCTGTCTAATAGAGGGAGCGTGGCTGTCATCGCCTCCCTCATGAAATCCAGATATTCCGATAGGGCGTGGGTATCGTCAAGCACCTTGTCCACCTCCTTGTGGCTACCCGATTCAGTGAGAAACCAGAGCCTTATCCAATTGTACAGTCCGTATTTGATTACCTTCAGGTAAGGAGGGGAGGTGAAGAGCAATTGAACGGTGTCGTGCTCTATCTTCTGGTCAAGATCTCTGACATCCCCATAGATTGCCGTTCCCGAGCCGGGAAGAGGACCTTTGCCCAACTGCCTCTCAACCCTCACCCGTAGGACTTCGAATGTGTCTCGATCCGGGCAAGACCACTTCTCCGGGTCTTCTTTGATTTTCCGTTCGATGTAACCCCAGCCCATGCTGAATGTGTTTGGCATCGGAAGGCTGAGGAATCCAGACGAGCCTCCGTGTAGAGCCCCCATCAGAACTGCTACTAGGAATGAGTCAACCCCGGGTGAAGACCAGTCCAACTCTCGCCTCAAGTACATCAGTTGCCTCAGAGTTTTGATGTGGAAAATCATGCGTATCTTCTTCGGTGCTCCCGAGAAATGCTTCCATTCAGATGGGTCGTATGCTTCTTCCAGTTGATTCAACCTGGACATCACTTCCCGTGGATTTGGATTGCTTAGTTTACCTCTGGTCAGCGCCACGGCCAGAGGATTGAGGTCGTTCCCGATTCCAAATCTCCCTTGAGCAGCGGCCTCCACGGGTGCCGTCCCTCTGCCTGAGAATGGATCCAAGACGACATCCCCCGGTTTCGTGAACCTCTCGATGAAGTAGTGGGGTAGCTCGGGCGGGAACATCGCCATGTAGCTGCACATGTAGTGCTGTGGAGCGGCCCACCGGCCACTAACCCCTTGCCAGACTGATGCATCTATACCAGCCCACTCCTCCGACGCATCGCACACCGGGGTGTCGAGATCGGCGGCATTCTTCTTGCGGGACATGACAGGTCCTACATTCGGGGGTTATTCAGCAATACGCAAACCAACGGAGTTTCAGATTGAAACGGGATCTGGTAGTTCGGCCCTATCGTCATCCTTGTAGTCGCGAATCTTAGTTAGTAGCGCTCCCTTGTGTTCCTCGGACATGTATTCGGATCCGATCAGGTATGCGATCGCCTCGGCGGTAGTGTTCTTGTAGTTCTGATTTCGCAGAATCTTACCATCTGTCTTGAACGCCAGACCAGTCCAGAAATCATTGTTCGAGGAGAAGTTGATCAAGTTCAATCTGGCGACTGCCTCTTCCAGATTCTGTCCCCTATCCATCGTAATAGTGAGTGCCTTGATCATAGCCCACTGTCCTACAGGCAGGAAAAGCAGTTGGAATGTTGAGTCCGGTGTCCTGAGTGACGGGCTTACTCCCTCCGATGCGCCATCCAACGTTTGTTTGTATGATGAAATACCGTCGAGAATAGTTGACCACCATCGCTTGCAGGCCTCCAGTCCTGAGTCGATTCCTGCAGCGGATGGTCTCATTGTAGTTCCAACAATCTCAGAATTGCCGGTTGCCTTTAGGATAAGGCTATTCAGAGAATGGAAATTTGACAGGGAAGTTAGGCACTTTGAGTTCGAGGAGACAGTGTTGCTTCTCCAGTTGACCATGGACTTGCTCTGGCGCGCCCCGGTGTACCTGTCTCCCAATATCCCGTCATTGGGGCTCATGAGTCTCCTGGTCACGAAACAGGCTCCATCGTCCATATTCGTAATGATGTCATCAGCAGTGGAGGTCTTCTTTGCATGCTTGTTGATCTTGTTGAAAATTTTGCGAATGACTTCATTCTCTTCGATATTGATGAAAATTACACTGATGTCATCATCATTGATTCGCTGATGTTTGGACTCTCCTTGTTGCTCCATCCACCTATCCAATGTCTCAAAATCCGCTTGAATCGCCATTCGAATTCCTGCATGACGATGTTGCCCGTCCAGGATGATATTCTCCCCGCCAGACGTAGTCAGGAACCCCATGTTTCTGGTTGCTCCCCTGTATGCGAGCGAGATATCGTCCACCACGGAATCTAGAGGTTCGAAGCCAAATTCTATCGGTTCTCTGATTAATACCAAAATCGAGGAAATGAATCGATTCGGGTCTGTTGCGAAGTAAGGCGCAATCTCGTTCCTCACTCTCCTATCGTCAATATCCCTCTGGAACCGCTCTTCAATCCCGAGTGAGAGCCAATAATCACGTAATTCCGAGGGTGCCCTAAGAGAATTCACTGCCTCTTGTGCGGTCATTGTTGTCTGGTAATACACTATATCACCCATTTTTCCTTTAATGCAAGCTGTCGTCAAAGTCATCTTATCACATCCCACTGTACCGTATTGTGTTACACAGTGGATTCAGAACTCGTATCAGTGCCCTCTCGAAATTGTCCATTCCTTCTTCGATGGGCATGTAGTGAAATCGTACGTCACCAATAGGCCTTTGCAGTCGATAACGCAGACCTTGATTGTGGCTGCCATCCGAATGTTGTGCATACCTCTTATGCAGGTCATCGGACTTCCCAACATAGAGTGTGCGACTAAAGTCAGAAAAAACATACACTCCGGACTGAGTGGGTATCCGGATATGGTTTCCGATGCTAAAGGTACATGACGATGATTGTTCAATAAACTGGTCGACGTAATCAGGGTCGAGGGGGGACTCATCAAAACGGTTTAGTTTGATCATATTTACTCAACTTCACGCATAACTGCTGAGTTTTTGGCAAAACTCATAGGAACATAAACATTACCATCTCGCTGGAGCACCAATAATTTGGAGGACCCGATACAAACTTACAGACGTAGGAATCGAGAGAGACGCCATATGTGTGGATTTTCATTCTTCTTCTTCCAAAACACGGAAACGTGGATCTTGGATTAGTTCAATCCCACATTCTTTGTAGGCCTTTTTCCAGTTTAATGGATCGAATGATTTTTTTTTCTTCAGACCATCTTTGATGTAGGCTCCCAGTTTTGAATTCTCTTCTTTCGTTGTTATGTTGTAAACCCCCATTTGGGTCCACCATGATTCTACGAACTCACGAAAGCTAAGCGGTTTCTTCCTATCAAGAATCTTCCTAACTACGTGTTTTCTAGGATAGTAATGTTCGTTTGTGATGGCATCTTTTCCGGTTCCTTTTCTTGCCTTAGTCAACCCACCCTTCTTTCTAACGACTTGTTCTGCTTTTTTTGATATCTGGCCCGAGTACAGAATTTCTTTCACTTTTGGCAGGTTTAGGATTGGTTGTGCAGTCAACGCGGATATCATCTTGTCATGCCAAACATCCTTAGGAACGTCCCCAGGGATGGAATGATACTTTTCATGTATAATCAAATAAAGTATGTAAACTGCTTTGAAATTCGCAAACTTTTCTGGGTCGTTCAATATTTTTTTCTTGTGTCCAGACTTAGAAGACTCGTATTTCGAAGGTTTCTTTGATAATCTAGCCACGTGTTAAACTAGGATTGCTTATACATTAGTCTTCTTCTTGTTCAGGTTTACAATAAAGGTACCCGACGACAAAAGGGATTTACTCGCTTATCTCGACCAACGATGATCCCATGTCCACCCTCTCTCCCTCGGCGTAGTTTACCTTGGTTATCTCACCCGCCTTCGGCGCCACCACCTTGTGCTCCATCTTCATGGCCTCCAGCGTCATCAGGTGCTGGCCCTCGCGGACCCTCTGACCCACCTTCGCGAG
>MDSW01105299.1_pt1 | contig 10979 bp, 9 predicted proteins | sample 811171 | NCBI WGS metagenome assembly MDSW01 (sample SAMN05326641, study PRJNA326480) | marine metagenome | isolation source: seawater | place: Atlantic Ocean: North West | collected 2012 | reverse complement strand
TTCCGCCCAGCCAATTTTGAAATATAAAAATTAATCCCAAAATACTCATTAAAACAACATGTCCTGCGGTCATGTTAGCGTAAAGCCTTATCATTAATGAAAATGGCTTTATAATTGTTCCTAAAAGCTCTATTGGAGCCAAAATTATTTTCATTGGCGTTGGCACTCCAGGCATCCAGAAAATATGACCCCAATAATTTTTGTTAGCTGTAAATGTTGTTATTAAATAGGTTAATATAGCTAACGAAGCTGTAACAGCAATACTATTGGTCACATTTGAACCAAATGGAGTTAAGCCGAACAAATTAACAAACCATATAAAAAAGAATACCGTTAAAAGAAAGCTCATATATCTTTTATAGTGTTTTTCACCAATGTTTGGCCTTGCAATATCATCTCTAATGTACAAAACTATTGGCTCTAGAAACCTGCCAAATCCACTAGGTATAGCATTAGACTTATATGATTTTGCCATTTTTCCAAAAACAACAACCATAATAAAAAACGCCAAAAGTATAAAAGCAACATTTTTTGTAATAGACAAATCTAATAAGCTTAATGATTCGCCTTGACTATTTCTTGCTTTAATATGTTCATGATCATCTATTTTGTAAATTCTATCATCAACCTTATACTCTACTCTTTTGTTTTTGTGATTGTAGAATTTTGAAGACATGAAAACATCTAATTTTCCCTGGCAATAAATGATTATTGGTAGAGGAAAAGAAATATACATTGTTTTTTCTTCTTTTTTGTACTTAAAAAGTTTAAAAGAATGTATGTCTTTAAGATGGTGATCTTTAAATGCTTTATACTCTTTTCTTATGTCCCGGTCAATGTCGGATTTTAGTTCTTGCTCACCAGCGTACGCATAGTTTAAACAGCTTACTAATAATATTAATGTTGTTATAAATGAAACTGTCTTTATGTTGTTCATTATAATTTTTTGTATTCAATTTTAAGCTTTACAAAATTAGATTTTTTAACGAAATTTATATACTATTTTTAGAATATTTTTCTTTGTTTTTAAAACTTTTGTCATTTACCGTGTTCAACAAGCGAACCAACGATATTGTCTCTACTAATAGGGTAAGTAAATATGGCACAAAAAAAGATAGAAACTCTATTCTAGAAATATTATTGTCTTGTTTATATTGTGGAAATATTAAAATAAAAAAAAGTAATATTTTGATAATTGTTCCGATAAAAAAATAAAACGCAATGTAATCTTTATGTTTATTTCTAAATAAAAACGCTGAACAAACAACAATAACAGCTATAAGTGCATTAAACAAGTATAAGTTTACTAGATTTTCAGTAAAGCAGTAGTGCTGATGAACAAAATAAGTAGATATTAAAACAATCAGGAGAAGTAAATGAAACCAGACAATAAACTTAGTCATCGTTTAATTTTTTTGTTTGTTTAATCATCATATAAATTGAAATGAACACGGATAAGACAACACAAGCTGTTTTGACATGGCCTGAAGCTCCTAAATAAGTAGATTCTAAATAATCTCCAAGATAAGATCCTAAATAAATTGTAACCCCCATTTGAAATGAGGCTGCGGTTAATACTAATAATTTATTATGCGGTCTTTTCTTTTTGGGTGGCTTGTTCAGCATTCTTTATTTCTCTTATAACTGCTCCCATACTACATGAGCCGGTAAACTCTGCTCCGGGTTCAATTGAAAGCTTATTCGTAACAATATCTCCATTAAGCTTTGCTGTTTCTTTTAAGGATAGCAAATTGGATACCGTTATCTTGGCTTTTATAATTCCAGAAATATCCGCATTTTGGCACATAACATCACCCTCCACAATACCTTCTTTGCCTAAAACCACTTTTCCTTCAGTTTTAATAGAACCCTTCAGTGTTCCGTCAATTCTAATGTCACCATTAGAATTAATATCACCAAGAATTGAAGTGCCTTGCCCAATTATATTAACAACCGAATTGTTGTTTTCTGTTCTTTTCATAGATTCATTGTTCTTTGTAAACATCTTGTTTTGTTTATGCCTACAAACTTAAATATTAATTTTTAAGATTATAATACTTTTTGTAGAATTTTAAATACTCTTCAACGCCATTAGTTGAAAATAATTTTTTAAAGTTTTCAAAATTTATAACAAATATTTGGTGTTTTCTTTGAGATAATATTTTGTTGACCTCTACTTCGTTTTTTAATTTTTTCTTATACGAAACAGCTTGTTCAGAATTTTCAAAACTTTTAATTGTTACAAGATGATTGTCTAAAGCGTAAATCATTGCGCCAATTTCAAAAGTTTCTGTTTCGTGTTTGCTGGAGTTAAAATCAGAAATTAATGTTTTAAAATAATTTATGTTTATATTTTTTTTATCTAATATAACAACACAAATATGTTTTGATTTTGGTTTGTATAAATAAGAAAACTCTGATGTTGCCAACGTATTAGCGTCTGTAACTTTTTGGGGATTTTCTATTATATCAAGTAATTGCAACGCCTCTTTTTTTATTTCTTCTTCCGATGAGTTAATTATAATTTTTTGTAATGCTATTTTTGCACTAAAAGTATCATTGACAGATGCGTATGATTTTGCTTTAATCAAAAGATATTTTTGAATATTCTCTTCTTCTATTAGCGAGTCTGTATACGTAATTATGTCTTCGAACTTTTCATCTTCATAAAGCTTAAATATTTGATCATACTCACTTTCAGGTGTTAGTTGGTCTTGCAATATGCCCGCTAGGAGAGTTGTGTCATTTAAGATTTTTGCACACATACTATTGGGATATTTTACTAGCAACTCCGTTTTTGTTTCTCTTGCTTTTGTGTTCTTATTTAACTTAAAATATAAATAATAAATATTATACAGAGCTAATGAGCTATACGACTCGTCGTTTGGATATTTTTCTACAATTCTTAAAAACGTTTTGATACTTGTTTTGTCCTCATTAAGCACATCTCTAAAAATTATAGCCATTTGATACAACGACTCTTTTATTTTGCTGTTTGATACATCAAAATCTTCTTTAGATTTTGGGAGTTGATCTAAATAAAACTCTGGGTTTTTTTTACTTTTATCCGAAACACCCTCAGAATCATTGTCTAACGAATCTGTTTCTATTAAAATATTTAAACTTTTTTTATCTTTTCTCCTCCAATTGTCTTCTAATTTTCTTTTACCCCATTTCTTTCTAAATTCTGACATTCCAAAGCTAAGGGTAGATGGGTTATAAAAATACCACTTTCCTGCAGAGGTATTATTTCCGAACTGACCCATGTTGTTTCTTGAATTTTGATAAGAAAGGCTTTGTCTTTGTTGGCGTTCTTCTTGTTCCTTTCTTTCTTTGTCAATCTCTTTTTGTATAATATTTTGTATTAGTGCTCTTTTTTCGTTTTCTGGCAACAATGACACGTATTGTAAGCTGTCTTCTAACTCTACAACGTTTATATGATAGACTAAATCTGTAAAAACTAGTTGGTTTTCACTAGATTCAACATAGTTTCTATGGCTCTCTGACATATAAAAAACTGTGCTGTCATACATGTTTTTAGTCGCAATATAGTTTTTGTTTGCATACTGAATATTTGCTAAAGAAAAGAACGAAAGTGCTTTTTGAGCATCGTTATTCACGCTGTTTTGAGTAGATAAAAAATAATTTTCTATTGCTGCATTAGTATCTGCATTATTTAAACTTATTTCTGCAAGAGTGTAATAGATTTGATCCAAATATTCCTTGTTTTTTTCGTCCTTTAACATTTTTACAAGATTTTCTTTAGCCTTTTTTCCCAGCTTACTTCCAGAGTCAGAAGAGCGTGCTAAATTCATTTTTGCATTAAAGGCCATTTCATACTCTGGATTTGATTTAAGAGTCTTTTGAAAGTAAAATGATGCTTGCTTAAAATTGTTGTAAAGCTGATATATTTGTGCTATAATAAAATTAACTCTTGTTTTATCTGTTTTTCTATTAGCAATCTTTTCTAGTGTTTTTAACTCCTCAAGCGCTAAAGAAAGATTGTTTTGTTTTAAATAATAATCTGCCTTTACAAAACCAAACTTTATGTCAAACTTCTTTGGTTTGTTTTTTTCATTCTCTAGCTCTTCTAATAGCATCTCTGCCTGAGTGTAATTTTCTAGTTCTAAGTGCGATCTAATTAGCCAAAGTGTAGCGTAAAATCGAATTTCATTTTTTTTAAACTCTTCAATTATAAACGTAAATGTCTTTATTGCCTCTTGAAACTCACCCTTGTAAAAATATGCTTTTCCAACTAAAAGATAGCTGTCGTCTATCCACTTGCAATATTCCTTTCCTCTTATTTTCATCGAATGACGCTGAATTACGACAGAACCCTTTTTTATGGCTTTATCCATGTGCGATTGTGTGTTGGAGTTTTTCAAACTAACCTCTTTATAAATCGGCAGTATAGTTGTGTAGTCGTCTTTGTGGTTTGAATGAATTTTTCTTATCCCTGTTTTTAAACTTTCGTTTCCATTAAAGAATCCATTATATTTTGCTGTTGTATTGTGATACTGCCTATTAACCCAAGACTTTTTTTTGGTTGAGCAAGAGCTTATCAACAATAGTAAGGACAGCAATAAAATTGTTCTGTAAGGTTTTGTAAACATTTAAACTCTAACTTTGTTTTTAAAATATTTTACGGTAAAATAAAAATAATCACAAATATGCTTATATTTTTGTGATATTTGCAAAATAATGACGAATAATAACCCTCGTAAAAAAATTTTTCATCATCTATTACAACGCTATCGAATTGTAATTATTGCAGACAATTCTCTTGAGGAGAGGATGTCTGTTCGTTTTTCCATACTTAAGTTTTTTGCTGTAATAACAAGTGTTCTAGTAATTATTGTTTTTGTTACATTATTTGTTGTAACCAAATCTAGTTTAGGTCAGTATATTCCTGGTAGATCAAAAGATGATGTTTTACAAAGCCTCATTGGTCTTAATATGAAAACTGACTCTTTGCAAGCTTCGCTTAACAGGCGTGACGCTTATTTAAATAATATTGAAAGTGTTTTGTCTGGAAATGATTCGTTCTTAATTAGTAACAATAATTTAAGCCTTGAGGCTACTGTAACTTTAGAAAACATTAGTTTTGAAACTTCGCAGGAAGATTCTATTCTTCGTTTTGTAGTTGAAAACGAAGAAAGGGGCTCACTAGATTATATTAAAAAAGACGATGGTAATTTTGTTTTCTTTCCTCCTGTAGTTGGCTACATATCAGACACTTTTAATTTTCAAAAAAAACACTTTGCGGTTGATTTGGTTGCTAAAAAGAACAGTAAAATATCTAGTGTTTTGGCCGGAACAGTTATTGTAAGTGATTGGTCTTCAGAGGTTGGTTATTTTATCGGAATACAACACAAAGACAACTATATTTCCTTTTATAAACACAACTCCGCTTTACTTAAAAAGGTTGGTGATTATGTTTCTGCTGGAGAGCAAATCGCCGTTATTGGTAATTCTGGAGAGTTTTCTACTGGACCTCATCTTCACTTTGAGCTTTGGCACAATGGCAGTCCTGTTAACCCATTAGACTATATCAAATTTTAAAAACATGACTTTAAAATCTTTTTTTGGATATTGTTTTGCAAAATATATTGTTAGAAAAAATAACGCTTGGATTAATACCGCTATAAAGGCACAAAACAATCAGAGAAAGTTCCTTTTAGATTTTGCTAAAAACACAAAATTTGGAAAGGAACATGGGTTTTCTAAAATATTAAGCTATGAAGATTGGAAAAAGTCCGTTCCTATCAGAGATTATGAGGCTTTGAAACCATATATTGATCTAGTTGTTAAAGGTGAAAATAACATCTTGTGGCCTGGAAAACCTATTTATTTTTGCAAAACCTCTGGCACAACTTCTGGAAGCAAGTATATTCCTATTACTAAGCAATCTATGAAACAGCATATAATTGCAGCTAGAGATGCCATTTTAGCATATATATATGAAACAAAAAACACCTCAATAATAGATGGTAAAATGATTTTTATACAGGGTTCACCTGTATTATCTACTATTTCTGGAATATTAACAGGTCGGCTTTCTGGAATAGTTGCGCATCACACCCCTTGGTACCTTAAACGAAACCAGCTTCCAACACTTAAAACTAATAGTATTAGTTCTTGGGAAGAAAAGATTGACGCAATATGTGATGAAACTATAAACGCCAACCTTAGATTAATAAGTGGTATTCCTCCTTGGGTACAAATGTATTTTGAAAAATTAATTGAAAAAACAGGTAAAAATGTTGCTTCTATTTTTCCAAACTTTAGTTTGTTCATTCATGGGGGGGTTAATTTTAACCCATATAAAAAAACTTTTGAAAAGCTGATTGGTAAAAGCGTAGATTCTATTGAGCTATATCCTGCCTCTGAAGGCTTTATTGCATATCAAAACTCTTTAAAAGACCGAGGGTTGTTATTGTGTGTTAATCATGGGATTTTTTATGAATTTATTGTTGCTGATAGTTTTTATGAAAATAAACAAAAAAGAATTAGCCTTGAAGATGTTGAGGTGGGCGTTAATTATGTAATAATACTAAACACAACCGCAGGTCTGTACGGTTATAATATCGGTGATACTATAAAATTTGTTTCTTTGGAGCCTTATAAAATTATTGTTACGGGCAGAATCAAACACTTCACATCCGCTTTTGGTGAACATGTAATCAGTGAAGAGGTTGATTTTGCTATCAACAAAGCTATAAAAAAGGTGCCAGCAGAAATTGTTGAGTTTCATGTTGCTCCTATGATAAGTCCGACAAAGGGGCTACCTTATCATGAATGGTTAATTGAATTTGAATCACCACCTGAAGACTTGATGTTGTTTGAAAAAACAATTGACGATTGTTTACAAGAAAAAAACTCTTACTATAAAGATTTAATTAAAGGAAAGGTTTTGCGCTCTCTAAAGATTACTTTAATTAGCAAAAACGGGTTTAGAAAATACATGCGCTCTATTGGTAGGCTCGGAGGTCAAAACAAGGTCCCTAGGCTTTCAAACAACAGAAAAATTGCTGACAAATTATTATGTATATGAAAAAAAAAGGAGTAGCTATTCTTGGGTCTACCGGTTCAATTGGTACACAAACGCTTGAGGTAATATTTGAACAACAAGACTTATTTGATGTTCGTGTATTAACCGCGAACAATAATTATCGCCTTCTAATCGAACAGGCTATGACATTTAAACCAAACTCTGTTGTAATAACAAACGAAAATCATTATGAGACTGTAAACAATATTCTTTCGCCTCTTGGAATAAAAGTTTATGCCGGTAAAAGATCTTTGTGTGATGTTGTTTCAGAAGAAAGTGTTGATATTGTTCTAACAGCTCTTGTTGGTTTTTCTGGACTACAGCCAACAATTAGCGCTATAAAAGCTAAAAAGACTATCGCATTAGCAAATAAAGAAACTTTAGTTGTTGCGGGCGAGCTTATCTCTCAACTTTGCGTAGAAAATGGTGTTTCTATTTTGCCAGTTGATTCTGAGCACTCTGCGATATTTCAATGCTTAGTAGGCGAGTCACCAAGCTGCATAGAAAAACTTTATCTAACCGCCTCTGGGGGGCCTTTTAGAGGCTTTTCTAGATCCCAGCTTGCTAATGTTTCTAAAACAACCGCTTTAAAGCACCCGAATTGGGAAATGGGAGCAAAAATAACTATAGACTCCGCTTCTCTTATGAATAAAGGTTTGGAGCTAATCGAGGCTAAATGGTTGTTTAATATTGCTGTTAACAACATTGACGTCGTTATTCACCCTCAGTCTATTATTCACTCTGGTGTTCAGTTTAAGGACGGGTCAATAATTGCACAAATTGGGATTCCTGATATGAAGCTTCCAATTCAATATGCATTAGCGTATCCAACAAGAATTAAAAATAATTTTAAGCGGTTTAGTTTTTTTGATTATCCAAATTTCAGTTTTGAAAAACCTGACGAAAAAGTATTTAGAAATTTATTTTTAGCAAAAAGGGCTATCAGCAAAGGGGGTAATATGCCTTGTATTTTAAATGCTGCCAATGAAATAGCTGTTGACGCTTTTTTAAAAGAAAAAATAGGCTTTTTAAATATGTCTGATCTTATTGAAAATTGCATGGAAAAAATTACTTTTGTAAAAAACCCAACTTTGGATGATTATCTGCATTGTGACTCCGAAACAAGAAGGTTGGCAAAAAAATTAATATAATATGGAGATTTTAATTAAGGCCGCTCAACTTATTTTAAGCTTATCGATTTTGGTTGTTTTACATGAGTTGGGGCACTTTATTCCTGCTAAACTTTTTAAAACTAGAGTCGAAAAGTTTTATTTATTTTTTGATCCTTGGTTTTCATTAATAAAAAAACGCTTTGGTGAAACTGAGTATGGTATTGGTTGGTTGCCTCTTGGCGGTTATGTAAAAATTTCTGGAATGATTGACGAGTCGATGGACAAAGATCAAATGAAAAAGCCTGCCGAAAGTTGGGAGTTTCGTGCAAAACCCGCTTGGCAAAGACTAATAATTATGCTTGGTGGTGTTTTGGTTAATCTTTTATTAGGTGTTTTTATTTACTCATTAACTCTTTTCTACTACGGGGATAAATATCTGTCAAATGACAACATAACAGATGGCGTGTGGTGTGTAGATAGCATTGCATTAGATTTAGGTTTCAAAACTGGGGATAAAATATTGTTTGCCGACGGAAAAAAAGTTGAGCGTTTTAGTGATATTTTAGAAAGCACTCTAATTTCTAAAACTATAACAATAGATAGAGATGGCCAGCGGATTGATTTACCAATTCCAACTGATGTTATCTCTCGTTTCATTGAAAAAGAAAGCCGTTCTGTTTTCTTGCCGAGAATACCGTCTATTATAGCCGGTTTTGCAGAAAACTCCTTATGTGAGCAGTCTGGTCTTTTAGTAAAGGACCGTATCGTCCAAATTGATCAAACAGAAATTAAATATCATGATCAGATTTTTAGTGCTCTTCAGAATTATAAAGGCCAAAGTGTTTACATAAGCGTAATAAGAGGTGGCAAACTCATGAGTTTTGATGTTCCTGTATCAAGAGATGGAAAAATTGGTTTCTTTCCTGCGGGCCTAGATTTAAATGAGCTGAATAGATTGGGTGTTTATACGCTTTCATCCGAGAAATACTCTTTCCTATCCTGTTTTCCGGCCGGATGGAATAAAGCTATTAAAAAGCTTTCAAGCTATATTAATCAGTTTAAACTTATTCTCAACCCAAACACAGGAGCATATAAGGGTCTGGGTGGTTTTGGATCAATTGGGTCTTTATTTCCCTCTGAATGGAATTGGGAGATATTTTGGAACTTAACCGCTTTTTTGTCGTTAATGTTAGCCTTTATGAACCTTCTACCTATTCCGGCGCTTGATGGCGGTCATGTTATGTTTTTACTTTACGAAATTATTGTTGGTAAACCTGCTCCTGAAAAATTTGTTGAAAATGCTCAAGTGTTTGGCATGATTATTTTATTATCTTTGGTGGTGTATGCAAATGCAAATGATATTATCCGATTATTATAAATGATTCTTTCTCTTACTTCATATCATTACATTATAATTTTTTCTTTAACAATTATAATTTCCTACTTTTTTAACATTTATGCCAAAAAGACAGGCATCCCTTCTGTTTTAATGCTTATAGGGCTTGGTGTTCTTATAAACTATGTTTTATCAAGTTTTATTGGGGTGGAAAAGCCTAATCTTTTTCCCATTCTAAAGGTTATTGGGGTTTTTGGATTAATTTTAATTGTATTAGAAGCTGCTTTAGACCTTTCTTTGGTTAAAGAAAAGGTTTCTCTAATTATCAAGTCAACACTTGTAGCGTTACTTGGTTTAGTAGGTACCGCTTATTTTTCTGCCGAAGCTCTTGTTCTTTTTGTTGACGACATGGATATAATTACTGGCTTAATTTATACTATTCCTCTTTCAATATTAAGTTCGGCTATTATTCTACCAAGCGTTGAAGATCTAAATGAAAATAAAAAGGAGTTCATGATTTATGAAAGCACAATATCTGATATTTTAGGTATTATCGCTTTTTATGCTGTCTTGTCAATGGTTGGGACTGACTCTAATGAAGGTGTTTATGGAGAAGTTTTTGGAAATCTTATTTTTACAGTTATTTTTTCAATAATAATTTCTTACGTTCTAGTATACGTTTTTCAAAATATTGCCGGTCATGTTAAGTTGTTTTTGTTAATAGCAATTCTTCTTCTTCTTTACGCTGTTGGAAAAATGTTTCACCTTTCCTCGTTAGTTATGATATTAATTTTTGGTGTGATTTTAAACAATTACAAATTGTTTTTTTCGGGCGGCTTGGCTTCTCTTTTAAATATGGAAAGGGTTAATCATATCCTAAATGATATGAAGGTAATCACTGCTGAATCTGCATTTGTTGTTAGGACGTTCTTCTTTATTATCTTTGGATGGTCTATAACTATTTCTGATTTGTTAAGCTTGAAGGTTATTGGTATTGGAGTTTGTATTTTATTCATCATTTATGTTATACGCGCTTTGTTTTTATTTCTGTTTCAAGGGAAAGATATTTTTCCACAACTTTTTTTAGCCCCTCGAGGTTTAATAACAATCCTACTGTTCTTTGCTATCCCGGAAGAAACTAGAAACGCGAACGAAGAAATAGAAGGTGTGCTTTTGTTTATTATTTTAACAACGTGCTTAATAATGAGTTGGGCTTTGGTTGTTCAAAAAAACAAAGAAAAATTACAAAAAGACCTTCTTGATCAAGTTAAAAACGAAAGTGTTGATAAAGATGGCGATACTGTTGAAGCGCCAGCCGGTGAAAAAAAAAATGAAGACAATATAGAAGAATAATTACGCCTCTATTTTGTCCTTTTTCTGTCTTTTTATAGCTTTGCCCAAAACTAAATATTATGATAAATATACAAGAAACTCTTTGCTCGCTTGGGATTTTAGAAATTAACGCTGGTTCTTCTACAGG
>MDSW01192755.1_pt1 | contig 10980 bp, 11 predicted proteins | sample 811171 | NCBI WGS metagenome assembly MDSW01 (sample SAMN05326641, study PRJNA326480) | marine metagenome | isolation source: seawater | place: Atlantic Ocean: North West | collected 2012 | reverse complement strand
TTTACAAACTTCTAAAGAAACTGTACCAGATTTAACAATTGCAAAAATAGATTTTTTAATTATCGTATTTTTTAATTTTTCATCTGAAATTAGTTCAATATTTTTTAAATTATTTTTATTAATAATTTGTGATAAATATTCCTTGGATCTATGGTTTGCATGAAAAATATATTTATAATCAATTTTTTCTTTATTCATTTTTTTAATAAATTCGATAAGTATAGGTGTATGTGATTTTAACTCTGATAATCTGCTACCAGGAAAAATTGAAATAATTTTTCCCTTTAATAATTCTTTTATTTCAATCTTTTCATGATTTGAATTATCTAAAATTGGATGACCAACAAATGTATTTTTAATTTTTTCTTTATCAAAATATTTTTTTTCAAAATCGAATAATAAAAGAATATGATCTATATAGCTTTTCATTTTTTTAACTCTACCCTCTCGCCAAGCCCAAACTTTTGGGGCAATAAAATGGATAGTTTTAATATTTGGTTTTTTTAATTTAATTTCTTTTGTAACACGAAGAGTAAAATCAGGACTATCAACACTAAATAAGATATCTGGATTAAAATCTAAAATTTTTTTTACTGTTTCATTAATTTTTTTTTTTATTTTAAAAATATTTAATAAAACGTCTGTAAAAGCAATATAAGTGATATCTTTTTGGTCATATATTGATTTAATACCTCTTGAATTTAAATGTTGACCTCCAACAGATAAATATTGAATATCATTTTTTGTTTTTTTTAATTCTTTAATTACTTCTGAAGCTAACTTATCACCAGATGGCTCACCTGTTAAAATAAAAATTTTTTTCATATGGCAATCACAAAAATATTATTTTTATCAGCAAATTTAAGGGCTTCGTGTTTATCTAAAAATATATTTTGACCAGCTTTAACAACTATTCCTTTAATGTTAGCTTTTTTGCTATCCTTTAATGTATCTAATCCAATTGTTGGTAAATCAACTCTTAAATCCTGTTTAGATTTGGGCATTTTTAATAAAAGATTTTTTTGTAATTTATTAGTTACAATTGAATTTAACATATGTTTAGTGCCCTTCCTTTTCTCAAATGAAACAATCTTGTTATTATTTATCACTAATGCCTGAACATGATTAAATGAATTAGATTTATTTAATATTTGAATACCTCTTTTAATTGTAAATCTATCAATTTTACTAGGTTTCAATTTAGTGTAACATCCTTTTTGAAGAGTAAGATCGGGATTATAAGTATTTAATTTAATAACCTTTATTTTATTTTCTAATAAGATTTTTATGAGCTCTTTTAAAATTGCCGCATCTCCCAATTTTGATGCTTTAATGATTCTGGGAATATAATATATACCTTTGATATCCAATTTTAATTTAGATATTCTAGGCTTGATAATATTTCCAGCAAACAATACTTTTTTACAATTTTTTTTTTTTATTAATTCTAAAATCTTTCCAAATTTTCCTATGCTTATAAAATAACTATTCTGGTCTTTTTTGAATTTATTATTTTTTGATAAATCAATTATGAAATATTCGATTTTTTTTTTTTTTATACTTTTTATAATTTCTAAAGGTAATTTATTTTCACCTAAAAATAATCCAATCATTAAATATTTTCTGGAAGAGATATTGGTCTTCTTTTATCGGTTTCGATAAAATCGATTATTTTTTTTATATATATATTATTTCTCATTTCAACATTGATATTTTGAATGTTCGTTCTAAAATTTTGATTAACAAATACAAGATTGTAAAACTTTTGTAATAATTTTATGTCTTCGTTTGGTATTTTTGCTCTTCTCAATCCTATTAAATTTAGTCCAACTAAATTGTTTCTATTTCCTAGTGAGAGACCAAATGGTATTACATCACTTAAAACACCAGTCATACCACCTATCATTGCTAAATTACCAATTCTTGAAAATTGATGTATTGCACAACTTCCACCAATAATTGCATTATCTTCAATTACAACATGGCCTCCAACTTGAACATTATTTGCTAAAACAATATTATTTCCAAGATTACAATCATGAGCTATATGACAATAAACCATAAATAAATTGTTATTGCCTATTTTTGTAACTGTTCCACCAAGTGAAGTACCTGGATTAATATTAACGTATTCTCTAAGTTTATTATTATCTCCTATAATAATAAAATTTTTTTCACCTTTAAATTTTAAATCTTGTGGAGAAGTTCCTAAAGATACATAAGGAAATATTTCATTATTGCTTCCAATTTTAGTGTTCCCTATTATATTAATATGCGAATGTAACTTTGTATTAGGTCCTATTTCAACATCTGGACCAATAATACAATATGGGCCAATCTCTACATTTGTAGATATTTTTGATTTACTATCAATTATTGCTGTAGGATGTATCACATTTTATTGATAACAAATTATAGATTTAATGCTTATCAAGAATTACTACTGATTATTTCTTTCTATCTACTATTGTTGCTGCCCATTGAGCATCAGCCATTTTTTTTCCATCAACCACTGCTTCACCTTTGTATTTCCATACCCTTCCATGTGATCTTATGGCTTCAATATTTAATTCTAATTTACAATCAGGTATCACTGGATTTCTAAATCTAGCTTTATCTACAGTCATTAAAAATACTAATTTATTTTCATAAGTTTTTTTATCGATTCCTGCAGCAGTTAAGGCTGCAGCAGCTTGACCAAAAGCTTCAACAATTAAAACACCAGGCATAACTGGTTCATCAGGAAAATGTCCTTGAACAAAAAAACTATTTTTACGGACATTTACTATAGCTGTTGCTGATTTCAGTTTATTAATATTTATCAATTCATCTATAAGCAACATTGGTTCTCTGTGTGGAAGCAATTCTTTAATTTGATCTTTGTTTAAATTATTTGACATTTGTTAAATATCTTTCAAAAATTTTCTAATATCTTTTGCAGGATAACCCATCACTTTACTATTGTCTGGTATATTTTTCAAAACTCCACTACCACCCCCAATTCTCACATTATTTCCAATTTTAACATGACCAGAAACACCAGCTTGACCACCAATTTGAACATTATTACCAAGGGTAGAACTACCAGCAAAACCTACTTGACCAGTTATAATGCAATTTTTACCAATTTTAACATTATGCGCAATATGCACCTGATTATCAATAAAAGTATTATTACCAATAACTGTATTTGATATAGAGCCTCTATCAATTGTATTATTACAACCAATTTCTACATTATCCTCAACAACAACCATACCTATATGAGGATACCTAATATTTTTATTACTATCAGGAAAAAAACCGAAGCCTTTTTTTCCAATAATAGTACCATCTAAAATTCTTACACTATTTCCAATATAAGTATTTTTGATTAGTATATTACTACCAATTACACATTCTTTTCCAATAATAACATTTGATTCAATAATTGTATTATGGCCGACTACAGTATTTTTTCCAATTTTTACATTGTTTCCTAACAAAACATTTGATCCAAATTTAACATTTTTATATTTTTTTAATTCAGGTTTTTTTACTGAAAAATCTACAGCATCAAGATGTGATTTCGGATAAAATAGATGAGTAACGATTGAAACAGCTTTAAAAACGTTATCAACCATTACTGGGTATGCATAATTACTAACAAGCTTTTGATATTTTTTTTCTGTTAATATAAATTTTGCTTTTGTTTTTTTTAACAAATTTTCGTATTTAAGACTATTATAGAAGGATATATCCTTAGTTTTAGCAAGTTCTAAATCTTTAATATCATTAATAATTGAGTTAATTTTATTTTGTTTAATCCCTAGTGAATAGAAAATTTTTTTTAAGGAAATATTAGTTTCTTTTATAAAAAAAGGATTATTCGGCATTTAATAGATTATTAATTTTTACTTCATTATTTAAAATTTCTAGAATATTATTAGTTATATCTAATGTTTTAATTCCAACTAAAATATTTTTTTTATCGACAACTAAGTTTATTTTTTTTTGCTCAACATAGGTTGTTAATAATGGATTTAAAGTTTCTAATATTTTGGACGTATATTTTTTTTTTTCTTCAATAATTGTCTTATTTAATTTTATCCTTTCTTTTTGATAAGATTTTATCATATTGTTTAATTCATTAATTTTTTTATTAACTTCTTCATCTTTTAGTATATTTTTTTGATTATCAATATTATTTCTTTCTACTTTAATTTTTTCTTCTGTAGTTTTTAATTTAAAATTATTTTCTTTTTTTTTTTCATCTATTTTTTTTTTATAAAACTTTCCAATATCAGAGTTGTCAATAATATATTGAATATCTAAATAAACAATTTCATTTGAAAATGAGGAGTTATGAAAAAGAAGAAGTATTATTGAAATAATTAATTTTTTCATCAAAACGAAGTTCCTATTTGAAATCTGAAATTCTCAGTTACATCGGTTTTCGCTTCACTTAATGGTACGGCATATGAAAAAGATAATGGTCCAATAGGACTATACCAATTTACGGCGAAACCAGTAGCCGACCGTATCTTGTTTGAATCTAAAGTGTTATTGTAATCAACTTCCCAAACATTCGCCATATCTAAAAAAAAATTTAAATCTATATCTTCATTTTCAAATAATATGTTTGGTAAAGTTGATGTAAGATTTAATGCTGCTGCGTAATTTCCACCTATAAATTGAGTTCCATCTTTTGGTCCAATTTTTCCACTTTCAAAACCTCTTAATCTTTTTGATGGCACATAAACTCTCTTAGATATTCTAACATTATCATCAATTGAATTTACAGCATTCAAATATAATTGTGCTGAGAATATAAGATTATCTGTTAGTGAATGATAAGCTGAACTTCTGAAATTGTTTTCAATTGTTTTATCATCAGAAATTATTGGTAAAGTTTGAGAAAACCTATTCATATAACCATCGGATGGTTGAAAATTTTGATCAAGAGTATTAAGTGTGATCGCATAAGTTAATAAATTTTCGAAATATGTTCCTTCTTGTTTTTTTACTACGGAATTGGCATTTGAAGAGGTTTCTAGATCTTCATAAAAATTTGATAGTTGTAGGTTCACAAAAAGATCATTTGCTTGCTCAAATTCAGTTCCAACAGTTAAACCAGTTCTACTAGTTCTATATCCATTGGCTGTTATAAAATCATCTGTTACACTTTCTAATTCAGTTTTCAAAGATTTATCTGAATTATTATAATTTGGATTTATTACTGAAAATTTACCTTTAATTGAATCATCGGTTATTGTTATGTTGGTATCAAGTTTAATACCAAGTCCTAGATAATTATTCTCTTTTATACCAGCAGTTATGTTTGTGCCTGAAGTACCTGTTCCAGCTCCAGCAAAAATTTCTCCTGTGGCTTTTTCTTCAACTTTGATGTCAATAATTTTTTCAGAATTCTCAGGATTTTTAATTTCATATTTCACCTCTTTAAATATGTTTTTTGATTTAATATTTTGTATTGACTTATTAAATAAAATTTCATTAAAAGGATCGCCCTCATCAATTACAAGTGAATTTCTAATTACTTTTTCATCAGTAATAAAATTACCTAAAATATTAATTCTATTAACAAAAATTTTATTAAGTTCATCAAAGTTAATGTCTATATCGATCATATTGTTATTTTTTATAATTTCATCGAAATTTGCATTTATAAATACGAAATCATTTCTTAGTACTTCATCATTTAAATCGTTAATAAGATTATTAATTTTTCTTTTCGAATATTGTTTACCTTCTAATTTTTTAAATTTTTTTTCAAAACTTGAAAAACTTTTTAAATCAATATCTTCTGTATTAGAAAAAAAGAATTTATTAAAATAAAACTTCTTTCCCGAATTAATATTAAATATTAATTCAAATTGATTATCTTGATTTATGATAGCTGTAGTAGATTTTATTTTAACATCAAAATATCCTCGATTTTTATAAAATTCAGATAACTTAAAAACATCTGTCTTTATTCTGCTTGCATCCAAAAATTTATTCCTAGTTATAAATTTCCAAAATTTATCTTCTTCTGAAATTATTATATTTCTTAACACGCTATCTTTAAAAACTTTATCACCAATAAAATTAATTTTTTTTATTTTAGCAATTTCACCTAAATTAAATGCATACATCAGGTCTATTGTATTATTAGAATTTTTTTTAATGGTAGTTTCTAGTTCAACAAAATAATATCCATAAGATTTTAATATGTTCTTTAATAATTTAACTTGTTCTTTAGTTTTGCTTTCAACAAAAGGATATTTTATACTTTTTGAAGTAATTTCTTCTATTAACTCAATAATTTTGTTGTCTTTTATTCCATCTAAAATTATTGATTGGATTATTGGATTTTCGACAACAGTGATATTGATAATATTATTCTCATCATAAATTTTAACATCATTAAAGTAATCTGTGTAATATAATTTTTTTAAAGAATCATTTAACGTTTGTTGAGTATAATTATCACCTATTTTTAAATCTGAAAACATTACAATGGTCTCTTTAGAAACTCTATCGTTGCCTTTAACAACAAAATTTTTAATAGTTTTTGAATAAGATATTTGTGTAATTAAAAATTGAAAAAATAATAATAAAATTATTTTTAAAAGTACATTATTAGTTATCATAATGTTTTATATTTAAATTTAGATATTTTTTTGTAATTAAAATCATTTTTTTTATATCATAAATATTTTTTGGTTTTAATTTATAATATTTGCTGAAAAATGGACTTTTAATTAATCTTAGAAGATTTTTATGGATAGAAATGTAATTAATATTATTATTTAAATACATATCTACCAATAAGTCATTAATGGTTATTAAGATAGTTTCAAAATAAGAACTTTTTTCAGGAACAAGATTTAATACAGTTAATAAAGGAAATTGTTTAATATCAGGGATTTCAAAACTACAATTATTTAGACTACTCATATTACTAATAAATTTAGAATTTTTTAGATTTGTATAAATATCAAGTGCATTTGAAATTGGTATTTTCATATCCGCATCATGAGCAAGAAATTTGATTATATCACCTTTTATATATACAATTGCATGAACAAAAGACGTTGGGTGTATAAGAATAGAAATTTGTTTTTTTTTTAAATTAAATATTTTTTTAGCTTCAATATATTCAAATATTTTATTCATCATTGTTGAAGAATCTATTGATATTTTTTTTCCCATTCTCCAATTGGGATGTTTTAGTGCAAATTTAGGTTTAATATTAATAATTGTCTTTTTTGATTTTCTTAAAAAGGGACCACCAGATGCTGTTAAAATTACTCTGTTAATATTATTTCTATTTTCACTTTTTATCAACTTCCATATAGAAAAATGCTCAGAGTCTATTGGTATAAATTCAGTTTTATTTTTTTTTAAAGTTTTTGAAATTAATTCCCATCCACACATTATTGACTCTTTATTTGCAGTCAAAAATTTTTTAACAAAGGGTATAATCATTAATGAGGGTTGTAGGCCATCTATACCTGAAATTGCATTTACACAATAAGAAATTTTTTTTCCTTTAAAAATTTTAACAATATTTGAAGATCCTAGAAAAAGATTTATTTTTTTTTTTTTAAAAATATCCTTAAATTTTTCATATTGTTTTTTATCCTCTATAATAACATTTTTGACTTTATAAGAAATTGCTTGCTTATATATTTTATTTATATTTTTTTTTGTCGTTAATAAGATTATTGCGAATTCTTTACTTTTAGAAATTGATTTTAAAGTGGATACTCCAATTGATCCTGTAGAACCCAATACTGCAATCTGTTTTTTCATAAATAAAAAAATATTAAGAGACCCAACGGAATAGATAATATTATTCCATCAAATCTATCAAGTAAACCACCATGACCAGGTAATATATTGCCTGTGTCTTTAATTTTTGCCTTTCTTTTTAGGAATGAAATAAAAAAATCACCTAATTGTGTTAATAACGAAATCAATATTGACCAGTAAAATATATTTTCAAGCTCAATGTAATTCCAAAATATAAATTTTGCAGTAAATAAAGAAAAAATAAACGAACCAATCATACCAGAATAAGTTTTGTTTGGACTTATTTTTGAGATTTTTTTCCCTTTAAAAATTTTGCCAAAAATATAACCGCCTATATCTGAGGAAATCGATGTAGAAATTATAAATATTAAAAATAGTTTGTTTGAGAAGTTATCTGTATAAAATATACTAAAAATACTTATAGTTAATGCAGACAAATAAATCATAATTATTAAACATAAAAAATAAAGTAATAACTTACTTTTTTTATAAATAATGTTTTTTAAAAGTTTCATAAATTCAAAAAATAATTGTTGATAACAAAATACTAATGAAAGAAAAAGTATATATATGTTATTCATAGAAAATATAAAAATTAATACCAATATAAATGATGTTGAAAGTCTTTTTTTTAATTCACTCATTTAGACCTCCAAAATTTCGATTTATTTTTTTAAATTGTGTAATGATTTTATTAAAATCATGTTCATTAAAATCAGGCCACATTTTTTTTAAAAAGAAAATTTCGGAATATATAGATTGCCATAATAAAAAGTTGCTTATTCTATTAGTATTCCCAGTTCTAATTAAAATTTCAGGGTCAGGTATACCCTTTGTGTATAAATTTGAATTAATATTATGTTCATTAATAATAATATTTTTTTTTTTTAGTTTTTTAATTGTAGAAATTATTTCTTCTCTTGATCCATAATTTAAGGCCATATTTATTTGTATTTTTGAATTTTTGTTAGTTAATTTTTCTACTTTTTTAAGTTTGGTTTTAAGATCTTTTGGAAAGTTATATATTTTACCAATAATTTTAATTTTAATTTGCTTTTTTATTAAGTTGCTAATTTCATTTTCGATGTAACTATCAAGTAAATTAAATAAAAAATTAATTTCTTTTTTTGGTCTTTTCCAATTTTCTGTAGAAAATACAAATAATGTTAAATATTTGATTTTTTTTTTAATTGCTGCATTTATGATTAATTCTACAGTTTTAAGTCCTTTTTGATGACCATAGTTTCTAGAATTCTTTTTTTTTAATCCCCATCGACCGTTGCCATCCATAATTATGGCTACATGTACTGGTGGCATCATATTGTCATAATTTCTTTTTCTTTTAATGATACTTTCTCATCTATTATTTTTATTTTATTGTCTGTATATTCTTGAATAATTTTTTCGTATTTTTTTTCATCATCTTCTGAAATATCTTTCGATTTTAATAATTTTTTTAATCCATCATTAGCTTCTCTTCTGATATTTCTAATTGATATTTTACATTTTTCTCCCGTGGATTTTACAATTTTTTTTAATTCTACTCTTCTCTCTTCGCTTAGATCAGGTATTGGTAATCGAACTAGTTGTCCATCTATTTGGGGATTTAAGCCCAATTCAGATTTTTTAATTGCTGCGTCAACTAAAACTACATTATTTATATCCCAAACTTGAATATTTATAGTTCTAGGCTCGGGTGTAGTTATAGTGCCAAGTTGATTTATTGGCATTTTCTGGCCATATACATCGACTTTTATAAGATCAAGCATATTAGCACTTGCTCTACCAGTTCTTAATGAACTAAGTTCTTTTGAAAATACATCAACTGTTTTTATCATTTTCTGTTCATAGATATTATTATCAAACATTACTCACCTATTTTTATTCTAACAAATTCTTTAATTTTTAAATCTTGAATTTTTAATTTTGATAATACATCTATAACTTTAATTTTAGGTTCAATTACCCAACTTTGAGTTAGTAAACTATTTTCTTCTTTGAATTTATTGATTTTTCCAATACTAATTTTTGCTGAAATTTCCTCTGATTTACCAGAATTTTTTAACTCTTCAGCAATTAAGTTTGTCTCTTTTTCTATAATTTCTTTTTGAATTTCATCTGAATTTATAGCAAGAGGATTTGAAGCAGCAATGTGCATTGATAATTGTTTACCAAATAAATCAATTTCATCATTATTTTCATTAACTTCGAGGGAAACAATCACACCTAATTTTGATACATTATCTTTAATTACTGAATGTTGATAAATATAGTTTCTTGTATTAGGATAATTTAAGGTTCTAGTTCTACCAATTGTAATTTTTTCTCCAATCTTAGCAATTATGGAAACTAAATTTTCATCTACTGTAGCCCCATTTTTCATTTTTGATTGTTTAAGTTCATCCATATTTGATGAACAATTATGATTTATTTCACAAATTTCTTTAACAAAATTTATAAAATCATCATTTTTAGCTACAAAATCAGTTTCACAATTAATTTCTATTAATGATGTTTTTTGCAAATCGCCACTAATAACAATAACACCTTCTTTAGCATCTCTTGACATTTTTTTTGATGCTTTCGCTATACCTTTAACTCTTAATATCTCTGCTGCTTTCTCTAAATCACCTTGAGATTGTTTTAAAGCAGAATTACAATCTTTGAAACCAGCTCCAGTTGATTGTCTTAATTTTTTAACTTTTTCTATATCACTCATTTCTATAGATTTAGTTTAATTTAACATTGGTTTTACTAAGATTTGTTAATTTTTTATCTTCAGGTTTTTTTTCTTTATTATTATTATTAGATAAGTCAGTTTCTTGTTTTATATTTTTTTTTGCATCATTAATTGTTTCTTTCATTAAGCTACAATATAAATCTATTGACCTTCTTGCATCATCATTACCTGGAATAGGAAAATCTATACCATCAGGATTAGAATTAGTATCTAGTATAGCGACTATAGGAATTCCTAGTTTTATTGATTCTTTTATTGCAAGTGATTCATAATTCGTATCAATTATGAAAACTAAATCAGGTATTTTTTTCATATCCATTATCCCACCCAAAGATCTTTGAAGTTTGTCTCGTTGACCGCTCATCTTAAGTAATTCTTTTTTTGTAAAACCTCTATTTTCTGCAGACAGATCTGAATTAATTTTATTAAGTTTTTTTATTGAA
>MDSW01131726.1_pt1 | contig 10980 bp, 6 predicted proteins | sample 811171 | NCBI WGS metagenome assembly MDSW01 (sample SAMN05326641, study PRJNA326480) | marine metagenome | isolation source: seawater | place: Atlantic Ocean: North West | collected 2012 | reverse complement strand
CTCAGCCGAGGTGCCGCCTTCAAATACCACCTGCATCTCTACAGACCCCAGCTTGAGTTGAGCTCCGGAGACCAGAGGCAGGGCAGTTTCCACTCGGATATCATTTACAAAGGTTCCATTGAGAGACGCCAAGTCCCTGACGAGAACCTGACCACCCTCTTCGTAAACTTCACAATGCCGACGACTTAGCAGCGGATGTTTAATTGTCAGTGAGGAATCAGTCCCTCTACCAATAACGACAGGAAGCCCTACGCTAATTGTCTTCAAGGGTTGGCCTTCTTTGAAAACCGTAAAATCAACGTTCATATATAGAGTTCAGCGGTGAAAGGAGCAGGACAAGATAACTTAGGAGAACTTTGACGAGGGTTCAAACAGCTACCACCAATCGCCAAAACCTATCTGGAAAGATTAGAGTGATGCATCAACACAGGTTGATGTAACCAGAAAAGTGCCACGGCAATAAGCAAAAAACTGTGTGGAAATTAATTTTAGCCATCAAATGATGGATCTACAATTAATAAAAAATCGTTTTTGAGTTCAATCTTCGAACTTTCGATTCGGGTTACCACTTAATGTTGGTAATAAGAATCCGAATTTGCTACGGGGTCGAGTTACCATTCAGGTTGCCTGACCGTATCGTCTTAGATACGACTAAAATAATTGCTTTGATCAATAGCAGAAGTGGTAAGCAATCGCAAAAGCAGTGACCAGAAACCACTTGTTCCTACTGGAAATTGACAAAGACTGCTTGCTTACAGATACATTCGGTCCGATCGATGCCGAATAGGGCCAACACCGGAAAAAAAACTTGATTTTCAGGCGTTCGTCCCCCTTTAGCCTGTAGGGTTGCTGAGTTAAACTAACAGAACCTGTTACAGGTAATTTCATGTTTTTTGGTTTTTCCACCTTAAAACATGCCAATTAAGCGGCTGTAGCTCAGTTGGCAGAGCACAACGTTGCCAACGTTGTTGTCGTGGGTTCGAATCCCATCAGCCGCTCTTTTTGCCTTCATTCGGCGTATAAGTTGCAGGAAGCCCAATTCACCGAATGAGGATTTTCCGAGAAGAATTCTCGGATTTATAACCAACCTATAGCAGGTAGATGACACGTGACGAGGACGTGTCATTCGTCTTTTATGGGCAAAACAGTTTTCCGATTCAAAGCGGGAACATGTACAAAGAAACAGGTTTGGGAAATGTCCGACCAGGAAACAAATGAAGTACCAGAAGAAGAAGTTCTGGATACAGTTGCCACTGAAGAAGTGGTTGAAGAACAAGTAGAAGAAACCGACGTTGAATCTGAAGAGGCGGAAGATCGCCTCGACATTCAGGTGGAAGTCAACGAAGTTGGGGCATGTGAGCGTCACGTCATAGTGACCGTTTCGGCAGCCGATATTGATAAGTACAAAGATGAAGCGTACAGCGATTTGATGCCAAAGGCTCAGATTCCGGGGTTCCGAATTGGTCGGGCTCCACGCAAGCTGGTCGAATCCCGATTCAAAAGTGACATCGTTGATCAGGTCAAAGGTTCTTTGATCATGGATGCCATGTCACAGGTTACTGACGAGCAGGATTTTTCCGCCATCAGTGAGCCGGACTTCAATTTTGAAGCGGTTCAAATGCCTGACGACGGGGACTTAACTTTCGAATTCAACGTCGAAGTTCGTCCGGAATTCGACATGCCGGAATGGAAAGGATTAGATCTCGAAAAGGTCGTCCACGAATATAGTGACGAAGAGGTCGATACGCGAGCCGCTGAATTGCTTCAACGCTATGGCGATGTTGAGGATGTGGACGGAACCGTTGAAGTTGGTGATACAGTCAACATTTCGATCGATTTCAAAGATGGTGACGAAGTCACATCAACTGTGAGTGAACAAACGGTCATCGTTCGAGGCAATCTTTCGTTTTCGGACGGCTCCATCGAAGGTTTTGGAGATCTCGTAGTTGGTGCAAGTGCTGGTGATACCAAAGACACTACGGCGAAGCTTAGTGAATCACTGGATGACGCAGAACTAGCTGGCAAAGAATATTCAGCCAGCATCAAAATCAATAGTGTTAAGCGAGTAACACCGCCAGAGCTGACCGCTGAATTTCTTGAAGAAGTTGGCGGATTCGAAAGTGAAGACGACCTCAAGTCTGCCGTTCGTGAAGAACTTGAACGCCAGCTTAATTACCATCAGCAGCAACGTACTCGTAGTCAAATCACAGAATTACTCACGGCCGATGCTAACTGGGAATTACCTCCCCAATTGCTTCGTCGACAATCTCAGCGTGAATTGCAACGATCAATTCTGGAATTGCAAGCAAGTGGTTTCCCGGATGAAGAAATTCGACGGCACATCAACCGCCTGCAGCAGAATCTTCTCGGAAGTACTGAAAAGGCTTTGAAAGAACACTTCATTTTGGAAAGAATCGCTGAAGATAACGATCTCGATGCAACTCCGGAAGATATCGAGCGTGAGATCCTGATTATTGCTATGCAACAACAAACCTCTCCTCGTGCTGTCCGAGCTCAACTCGAAAAGCGTGGAGATATGGATGCCTTACGAAACCAGATTATTGAACGACAGGCAATCGACCTGATCACGGAAGAAGCCAACTTTACTGAAACAGATATGCCCGAAGACGAAGACAACGATACGTTTGCTCTGTCAGCCGCGATCAGTGGAGTTGCTCCGGTTAGTCGGCCTGCAGAAGAAAACGAAGCTGAACAGGACGAAACTGAACAGGACGAAGCTGGGGAAGCAGAGGTCAAAGATGCTACTACTGATGAAGTGGAAGAAACCGAAGCTGAAGCTTCCGATGGCGAATCCGACGAGTAGCAAATAGATTTTCAGACGACGATTTGCGAATTGCGATTACCAACGTCAGCGAGTTTTGGCTTGCTGACGTTTTTTTGTAGTGCCACACTCCGCTTTTGCCATCAATCCTGTCTCCCCAAACAAGCAAACATGTGGCATAATTGACGCCAATGAAAACCCTTTAGAACAACTGGATGGGATTAATGAACTTTAAGCAATTCAATGATAAACAGCCAGCTGCAGGTCAGGCTCCACTTCCTGGTGACTTCGCCTCACCTCACTATCTGGACGAAACGAATTCTTACAGTTACCAAAATGTACAGCGTCAGCGTCAGCTCACTCTGGGCGATTTGCTGCTGGAGAATCGAATTGTCTTTCTTCAAGGCGAAATTCACACCGGCAATGCAAATGAAGTCGTGATGAAACTTCTTTATCTGCAAAGCGAAAACCGTAACAAAGATATTCATTTCTACATCAATTCACCTGGCGGTAGCGTCGTCGCCACGCTAGCAATCTACGATACGATGCAGATTCTAAGCTGCCCGGTCGCCACATACTGTGTCGGTCAGGCTGCCAGCGGTGCCGCGGTTCTACTTGCTGGTGGTACCAAAGGTAAACGATTTGCCTTACCACACTCCCGTGTCATGATGCATCAACCTTATGGTGGTGTCAGTGGCCAGATTAGCGATATTAATATTCAGGCAGATGAGATCCTCAGAAATCGTGATGTTCTCAATCAAATTCTGGCGGATGCCTGCGGAAAGTCAAAAGAAGATATCGCCACGGATACCGATCGTGACTTCTTCCTGACTGCTCAGGAAGCAATCGAATACGGAGTGGTGGACGACTTACTTCGCAAACCTGCTGAAAATGCAAACTCCACAGACGACGAAAAACCGTCCGAATAAACACAAACAATACCTATACGGAAACCACTGTTATGCCTCCAATTCCATATGTCGTAGAATCCAATGGTCGAGACGAACGAGCCTATGACATCTACAGCCGTTTACTTAAAGACCGGATCGTCTTTCTCGGCTCAGGTGTAAACGACGAAGTCGCTAATGCTATTGTTGCACAAATGCTGTTCCTGCAATCCGATGACCCTAAATCAGACATCCACTTCTACATTAATTCTCCAGGAGGAAGTGTCAGCGCCGGTCTCGCAATCTATGACACCATGCAATTCATCACTTGTGACGTTGCCACTTATTGCATTGGGCAGGCTGCTTCCATGGGAGCTTTGTTGCTCACGGCTGGACACGATGGAAAGCGATTTGCTTTACCTAATTCCCGCATTATGATTCACCAGCCACTGGCAGGCATGCAGGGAACGGCTGAAGAGATCCTGATTCACTCGAAGGAGTTTCAAAAGACCAAGGATAAACTCAACGAAATCCTCATTAAACACACTGGGAAAGACCTGGCCTCGATCGAAGCGGATACAGACCGCGATAACTTTATGTCTGCGGATGAAGCTCAGGCATATGGATTGATTGACAATGTTGTTTCAACCATGGCAGAAGCTTAACCCGGTATCGCAAACTTCATAGATTCCCTTAATCGCCTGAACCTCTTTAGGTTCAGGCTTTTTTGATGACTTCATTTATCGATAAGGTGTCCAGTGAGAGCGTGATGTCGAAATCCCACGTGATGTTAGCACGCTAGACGAGCGGACACCACGCGTTCCAAAACGAACATCAAGAAACAATTCGGCTGTTTCATCCAACTCTTTCGCCAACTTCAACTCTATCGGAATTGTGCTGCGATACATCGATTGATTCAAGATTCGTTTTAGTTCCACTTGAGAGATTTTCCACTGTCCAACCAATTCACCGGTTGCAGTTCTGTTTCGAATCACCACGTCCACATCTTCTGCATGAGCTGTGAATTTACCATGATGATCCCTTGGCGAAATATGCAGGACTACAGTATCGATTAGTCGGTTACTATCGCTATCTCGTAATACTGTCCTGAGCTTATTAATCTCCAAGCTTTCAATCAACGTCGAAGATTGCTGAGGCTTTTCATCAAGGTGCGAATGACTGATAGGCAAAATGGGCTGCGTAATTCCTATGCTATCCGGAGCAATCCTATTGCCTTGTTCCCCCGCCGACAAATCAATTAATGCCGGACCTCCTGCTCCTTCGGTTTCAACCTGAGTCTGACTCGCTCTACTCTGCTGCTCTAATTGCTTTGTGAGTCGCCTGTTCTGCTGTTTAAGGCGTTCCACTTCATCAGCTTGTTTATCATACTCATACTGTAAATCGTAGATCTGATCTTCCAATTCTCTGCGCTGGCTTCCCATTTGTTCGATTTCACGGGTCATGCGCGGAGTATTCCGGCAGCCGGGAAATACCAGCGTGGCGAGAAACAGAATTAGCCAGAAGCCTGTACGCATCAAGACACTCAAAGAAAACACAACGTTACGAGCGTAGAGTACGAAGAAATGAACGATAGAGACAAGCCCAGTCATTCAACTAGCATTAAAGGCTCTTGAGAAAAGCCACTAGATCACTAATTTGACTGTCGGTTAAGTGATTCCCTCCAAAATTACCGGCGGGATGAGCATGCTCTTTGAATACACTTTCCAAGGTTTTAGCTGAATTGTCATGAAAGAAATGAACCCGTTGCCCAACTCCAATCAACGTCGGGGGGTTAAATTCCTTGTTTCCCTCTTTGTCGACCAGCCCCACATCAAATAACTCTGCTACCGTATAAGTTGGAGGAGCGTGGCAATTCTTACACTGATGTGTCATAAATACCTGACGTCCCCGCTCAATGGCTTGGGCATCCACCTTACCACGAGCAACGTCGATTGACGGAGGGCGTTTCAATGATGATACAAAAACAGCAATCTGATTGAGCTGTTGCTCTGTCGGTTCTTCATCCATTTGCATTGTGATTCGTAACGAATTGTGAATCTGTTTTTGCAAATTCTGAGCCTGACCATTCCATGCAAACGGCTCAGTCCCTGCTTTACCCAACAATGAAAACACTCGTTTAGGAGCCCCGAATGACTTATCACTAAAATTGTCATTCACCATACCATTGGTGTGACCTTCGGTATGACAACTGTTACAGCTCATCCATCCGTCGTGAGACAGTTTCGCATTGAAAAACAACAGTTCACCTTTGTCACGTTCAGTTAATGCAACTTGACTGCCTAATGGAATCTCATCTGAGATTTGCCTTTTCAAATCAACAACTGAAACCGAGTCACTAAACATATTTGCCACATACACCAATCCGTTAGTTTCATCGATTACCAAATCCACAGGCCGCAGGCCAACCTTTAATCGCTGCAGGCTAAAATCGTCTTCTTTGCCGTAAGCAATTTCCCCGACGCCACCAAGAGTAACCACGACCGTCCCGTCCCTGGATACTGCCACTTGAGAGGGATCACCCGTTGCATTACCGGCCTCACCCAGTGGATGCATATGAGCCCCAGTGTATAACTCATCGCCACCTCGTAAGACACTGTCGACTTTAAGCCACCTTAGATCGTTGGACATCAATAATCCCCAGTGCACGTCGTTGCGAACTGTATGGGCCAGTTCATTAAGCATTTGATGAGCGACGATTAACATTTCACCATCAGCACTGATTTGTAATCCACGTACATTATGCCCTGGAAATACACGCAGTCCCACTTGTTTGAGTTTCCCGTCTGCTGCGGCTGTCGTATCAAACAACATAAGGTTTCCACCAAAACAGTCGCCGACAACCATGTGCTTTTCGTCCGGCATGAAAACAATGTTGTGAGGAGTAAATTCCATATCTACCTTCTGTAATAAATCCGATCTGGATGGGATATCTGTATCCACCTGAACCACTGCGAGCTGACGTGACCACATGCCACTGACATAAAGCAGTGATTGTCGGACGTCATATTTGAGATGCCGTGGATAAGAACAAACTTCGATATCAGCCAAGGCATCCAACTTATCGTTTCCAACTTTATACAAACGAACGGTATGTTTGGCCTCATTCGTGATAGCTAATAGATTCGTTTCAGGAATCAATTCCATGTCTGTTGGCTTACCGCCGATTGCCAGTTCATTGGTCACTTGCCTGGTTGCTAAATCAAAAAATGAAAGCGATGCGCTCCGCTGATTTAGAATTAACAGTTTATTCAAATCTGGCATATGTTCGATTGCCACCGGGCGTCGAAGCGCGCTGACTTTCATTAATTGATCTGCTGCTTGCAGCATTTCAACCCAACAGCAGCTTAATAACAGAACAACTAAAAACGGACGACTCATAGAATTCCTCGATTGGCTCATAATCAGGCAATGAACTTTTCCTGATAAGTCTATTATCCTGTAATTCTCATCTAGGGAAAAGTGAAATTGAATACTATTCCTATGCTAGAACTTGAGACACCGGATCACCGGCAACATCTGTCAGTCTGAATTGACGCCCTTGATACTTGTATGTCAACGCCGTATGGTCCATTCCCAGCAGGTGCAGCACTGTAGCATGAAAGTCATGCACAGAAACAGGGTCTTCGGTAATTGAGAAACCAAGCTCGTCAGATTTTCCGACTCGCGTGCCACCCTGTATTCCTCCTCCGGCCATCCAGATAGCAAAACAGTCTTTGTGATGATCTCGCCCGGCATTGCTCAAGCCCCCCTGAACCATCGGAGTGCGGCCAAATTCACTGCCACAAATCACCAACGTATCCTCGAGTAGGCCTCGTTGCTTCAAATCTTTCAAGAGAGCCGCAATCGGTTTATCCACTGACTTGGTTTTGTTACGGATCGACTTTTCAATATTACTGTGATGATCCCATCCCTGATCAAATAATTGAACGAAGCGTACTCCCCGTTCCACCAATCGTCGAGCCAATAGGCAGTTGTTAGCAAAGCCTGCTTTTCCGGGAGCCGTGCCATATAAAGCATGAGTGGCTTCAGTCTCTCCGCTGGTATCCATAAGATCAGGAACCGAGGACTGCATTTTATAAGCCATTTCATACTGGCCTATTCGAGTTGCAATTTCAGGATCGCCGATGTCAACCAACTGTTCGCGATTCAACTGATTGATTGCACTCACAATACGACGACGATCTTTAGATTGAATACCGGCTGGATTCGACAGAAACAGAACAGGATCTCCGGATGCCCGAAATTCAACGCCTTGATAAATCGATGGTAGAAAACCACTTCCCCACATACTGTTACCGGCACCACCAACACTACCGGTCACCATCACCACAAACGAAGGAAGATTATCATTTTCACTGCCAAGACCGTAGGTCACCCAGGATCCCATACTAGGACGCCCAAATCGACCAAATCCAGTCTGCATAAAAAGCTGTGCTGGCGAGTGATTTATCTGCTCACCATGCATCGATTCAATCACAGCAATGTCATCCGCCATTGAAGCGATTTGCGGCAACAATTCAGAAAACGTCTGCCCGCTTTCACCAAATTGACGGAATTGAAACTTGGATCCGTACATCTTGGGCCGACTACGAATGAATGCAAATTGTTGGCTATTGAACAATTCCTCAGGACACAATTCGCCTGTCATCTCTCGTAGCTTTGGCTTATCAACATATAAATCGAGTTGCGAAGGAGCTCCGATCATATGGATGTAAATTACGCTCTTCGCACGAGCTTGGTAATCACTCTGTTTAGCTCGCAACGGATTTAGAAACGTCGGTTCCTCCGCCTTCGCATCCCTTCCCAGCAAACTCATCAAAGCCGTGGCACCTAGCCCCATTCCGCCCGTACGGAATAATTCACGACGAGTTAGTTCCAGTTGGAAGGTAGGTTGCATTACTAATTCCTCGTAATAGTCTCGTCGAGATTCAAGAGGACGTTGGCCAGATAGTACCAAGCACCCAATTCTGGCGAGGCCCCTTTATCTTTACCACCTGCAAGTGCCTCCAGATCTTTGGGACGTTTGGACAACTGCACCACGGTCTCTTTATACAACTCTTCAAGAATATCAATCTCTCGTTCGCTTGGATTACGTGAAACAGTTCGCACAAACGCATATCTCAATTGTTCACGAAGACTTTCTAATCTGACGGAGTGAATCTGTTGGCCAAGTGCTTTCGTCATCTCCCAGTACATGGGGTCGTTAAGTAGGGTTAAAGCCTGTAATGGAGTATTTGTTCGGCTTCGGCTAACGACGCAGGCCGTGCGATCCGGAGCATCAAAGTTGGTAAAAGATGGATACGGTGCGCTTCTTCGCCAAATGACATAGATACCACGACGGTACCGATTCGTTTCCGTACTGGTCTTATATTTTGGTGCATTTCTGCCAACATGTCTCCAAATACCTGTCGGCTGGGGAGGATAAATCGGCTCCCCCCCCATCTGAAGTTCCAGTAAGCCACTAATCTGGAGCATCGTATCGCGAATTCCTTCTGCACTCATTCGCAAACGTGGCATTCGTGCCAGCAAACTGTTCGTGGGATCGAGCTCCAATAACTCTGGGCGTGCCTTGGAATCCTGTTGATAGGTAGAGGACGTCACAATCAACCGATGAATATGTTTCATCGACCATCCTCGCTCCATTAATTCAACCGCTAACCAGTCTAGCAGTTGAGGATGAGTTGGGAGCTCTCCCTGGCTACCAAAATCCTCCTCTGTATTTACAATACCTTTGCCAAAAAACTCTGCCCACCATCGATTCACTGTAACTCGTGCTACTAATGGATTGTCTACGGACACTAACCAATGTGCCAGATCCAACCGATTATTAGAATCTTCATTCGCATGCAGTGGGTGTAGAACTGACGGAGTCCCGGCAGAAACTAATTCACCATGATTCTTGTATTCACCTCGCATCAATATGTGTGTTTCCCGAGGTTGATCGAGTTCCTGCATGACTAATGCTGTCGGAGCCGGCAAGGCCTCCATTTCCGTTTCTAAGTCGGTAATTGCCTTTTGAACCGTAAGATAATCGGGTTGCTGTCCTAAAAACAATTGATGTAATTCCTGTTCCTCTTCCTTAGTCCGCTTATCCTTTTGAAGCAAAGCTATGACTCGCCTTGAATTTGTCGTCATCTCGCGATTCCCCGTCATAGCCGAAAATCTCATACGGCCAATCACACGGCTTCCACCGTAGTTCATCACCAGTTTTGCTTTAAGCGTCGTTGGCTGATCCACCTGAAAAGGCTCCGACAGAAGAAATTCAGCCTGATGCGGTTTAAAGAACTCACCTGCAATTGCCCAACCAGTCGATTCATCGCCATCCACGGCGTTATTGACGTCAAAATTGGGTTGGGAGAAATCAGCGATGCCATCGATCAGCTTCAACTGAGAATCGCCATGATGTAACGTAAATTCCTGTAACACGAAGTTGGGCCGTTCAGAGGTGTATCGCCCCGGACCGGTACCAGGCAACTTTTCGTGAGTCAGTGCTTCCAGTCGGAAACCCGTAACCGCTTGCGACTTCATATCCACTGCAAAGTCAAGTTCGTAAACATCTTTGTCCGGATTCTCGCCCGTAGATAATACAGATTGATCTTCCAGGATCGTCAGCGTCGCCCCGTTAACAGAAAGTGGATTAGAGGGTTTTAGAACAGTCCACTTAGCCTGATCCTCTGTAGTAGCCGAATTCGTTTCGATCCAGGCAGAATAATTCTGATCGGCCTTCTCAATTACCCCGGTAAGCTCCGCTTCCAATTCAGCCTTTCTGGCAGCCAACGCCGACAGCTGACGCCGCTGAGTTATCGGGCGATCAACATCAATCGTCGGTCCGTAGAATTTGAAGGACGAGCTAGCCCCGTTTACCTCAAGCGGAGTGTTATTGAAGTAAGCTAAAAATTCGTAGTACTCCTTTTGACTAAACGGATCATATTTGTGGTTGTGGCACTGTGAGCATTCGACGGTTGAGCCAAGCCAGACTGTCGCAGTAGTATTCACACGATCAATCACCTGATTCAACCGACTCAATTCAGGATCAGTCCCACCTTCTACGTTGAGAGTGGTCAAACGATGAAAACCTGTCGCAATCTTCTGAGATTTTGAAGCACCTTCAAGTAAATCGCCTGCAATCTGTTCAACCGTAAACTGATTAAACGGCATGTCGCTATTGAGAGCCTGAATGACCCAGTCGCGATACGGCCAAACGTTGCGATACTGGTCGGCCTGGTAGCCGTTGCTGTCAGCATAGCGTGCTAAATCCAACCACGGACGCGCCCAGCGAACTCCATACTG
>MDSW01009863.1_pt1 | contig 10980 bp, 7 predicted proteins | sample 811171 | NCBI WGS metagenome assembly MDSW01 (sample SAMN05326641, study PRJNA326480) | marine metagenome | isolation source: seawater | place: Atlantic Ocean: North West | collected 2012 | reverse complement strand
TGGTAATGTTTTGAAATGCTGTATTCATTGTTGCATATCCGACAGAGTCACCAGGATTAATTGAACTAATATTAAAAGACCCTCCGTCAGATGTAATAGTTCCGGTTCCAATGTCAGGCTCATTAGTTGACTGCGTCATTCTTACATAAAGCTCAGCTTGAACATTACACTCAAGACTACTGAGGGTGTTAGTTATGATAGGATTGAATGGGGCAGGAACAAATAGAGTAGTTGTAAAGGTGTCGCTTTGAGACCACAATGACGCCAGAAGGGTCGTGCTGTCATGATATGTAAGCACTTGCCATTCATAGCTTGTGTTTTGTTGTAGCATTGGGATAACCATGCTGTTTGAAGGGTGGTATATTGGGCCCAGTTCTGCCCATGTGCTAGTTCCAATTGCCTTATATCTCAGTTTGTACCTATTTCCACCAGAGACAGTGTCCCAGTTAGCTATAGCATTATTATAGTTTATATTTGTTGCAAATAAATTATTTGTTGTTGGACAGTTTGTTGTGTTTGTTGTAAAACTATCTGTGACTGACCAGGAAGAAGAGCTTAGAGAGTCGCAGTATGATTTGATTTGCCAAATATAATCACTTAGCGGGGTGAGGCCAACTATCAACTTTGAGCTTAGTGCTGAATCAACATTGTTTACAAAGCTCCATGAAGGCGCATTTATTTCCTTGTACCTTATTCTAAAAAAATCTACTTCTGATGTTTCTGTCCAATTAACCGTTCCGTTGTAGTAGTTTATGTTATCAGCAAAAAGGCTTGTTGGAGGAAAGCATTGAGAGTAGCTAAACTGCGTAGAAACAGCAAAAAGGAGGATTATTATTTTTGTTTTCATTTTTCAAAAATAAGGATTTTTATTTATAATTAAAAATGAATAAACATTTGAAAATCAGGATTTTAAAAAATCAAAGGGGTCGCGGAAGGTTTTTTAAAAAAGGTGACGAACCCCTCGCCTGTCTGCCAGGTCCCTTAAAACGCTTTAAAACACGCTTAAAACGGATGCTTCTTTTTAAATATATAAATCATACTTGAATAGCCTCTGCTTGTGAGTGCTCCAAAAAGATTAGAAACAATTCCAATTACGACTGCCTTAAGTAGATTTTTTTTTCCTGAAGAAAATTCTTCGCTTAGTAAAGACACATAAAAAGAGTCAAATATCATTGGCTTCGTTCTTCTATGCTGTAGGTTTTTTTTCTTCAACAATAATGTTATTGTTTCTTCTGAGAAATGCCAAAAGTGGATTGGCACGTCCCATGCTGCCCAATTTTCTTTATAGTATTTAGCGTCCCAGCTTTTATGATTAGGAACTGCAATGATTAATTTCCCATTGGGTTTTAATATTCTGTTTATTTGCAAAATAGTGTCATTCAGTTCTGTGATGTGCTCTAGGGAGTGCCACATGCTGATAGAGTCAAATTCGGAGTCTTTGTATTGTAAAAGGCTAGGATCTTTGCTTATTGGTAGTCCGTAGTTTGCTATCGCTTTGCTTCTTGCTTTTTCTGAAGGTTCTACTCCTTTTGCTTTGAATCCTGCTTTTTTACAGGCGTTTAAAAACTCGCCTGTTCCGCATCCTATGTCTAAATGAGATCCCTTTGCGGTTTCTTTTTTTAAAAGAGCTATTTTTTGTGTTATTGCATAATTTCTTATCTTTTGATATGTCCAGTTGAATATTCCTTTTGAGCTGTTTGTGTGTGATATGTACATTTCAGAATCATAGTATTTTGCTAATTCTTCTGAGTTCGGCCTTGGATTTGTCATTGTAAAGCTACATGTTTCACATGAAACAATATTAAACATTTCCTTTGATGCGGTGTGGTCTTTGCATTGCATTATAGGGCTAAGTCTTTTGTTGCCGCATAAAGGGCATGCTTTTAGTAGTGTCATTTCCCTAGGTAGATTAGTAAAATATTTATATCTGAAGCAGAAACCCCGCTAATTCTTGATGCTTCTCCAATTGTTTTTGGTCTTGCGGCCGTTAGTTTTTCTCTTCCTTCTGTTGAAATGGAGTGTAGTTTTTCAAAATTAAAGTCATTAGAAATCTTAATCCCTTCCAGTTTTTTTGTTTTTATTACAGAGGCCCTTTCTTTGTTTAGGTATCCACTATATTTAATCTCTATTTCTGCCTGTTCAATCGCTTCTATAGAAGGTTTTTCTTTTGTTAAATACATAGAAAGATTTTCGTTAATTACTAAATCTTGAATTGTGATGTGTGGCCTTGATAAGACTGTTTTAAATTTTACCTTTTGTTTAAGGGGTGTAGAGCTTTTCTTTTTCAGAGCATTATTGGTGCTGATGACATCTACGCTCTGCTTCTCTAGAAAGGTAATTAATTTTTTTGTTTGGGTTTCTTTTTTGGTTAATTGTTGCATTCTTTCTTTTGTTGCCAATCCAAGATTGTATCCTTTTTTTGTAAGTCTAATATCTGCGTTATCTTGTCTTAACAATAATCTAAATTCTGCCCTAGAAGTAAACATTCTGTATGGCTCCTCAGTCCCTTTTGTGATTAAATCGTCAATTAATACTCCAATATAGGCATCTGATCTTTCTAAGACAAATGGTTTTTTATTAGATGTAGATTGATGGGCATTTATTCCTGCCATTAAGCCTTGTGAGGCCGCCTCTTCATATCCTGTAGTTCCATTGATTTGTCCGCTAAAGAATAGGTTTTTTATTAGTTTAGTTTCTAAAGTGTGTTTTAGTTGTGTTGGAGGAAAATAGTCATATTCAATAGCGTATCCTGCTCTAAATAGCTTTACTTTTTCTAGCCCTTTAATTTTTCTCAGTGCTTTGATTTGAATATCTTCAGGCAATGAGGTTGAGAAGCCATTTAGATAAATTTCTATTGTCTCTATACCTTCGGGTTCAATAAATAATTGGTGCCTTTCTTTGCTTGAAAATCGCTCAATTTTGTCTTCAATTGATGGGCAGTATCTTGGCCCATGTCCTTGTATTCTTCCAGAAAACATAGGAGAATCTTCAAATCCTTTTTGTAATATAGAGTGCACTTCAGGTGATGTATATGTAATAAAACAGGAATGTTGCTTTTTTTGAGCTGGTTTAGTTAAAAAAGAGAAATTGCCAGGTTCTTTATCTCCCAACTGCTCTTCAGTTTTAGAGTAGTTAATGGTTCTTCCATCTAGCCTAGGAGGGGTCCCTGTTTTCATCCTTCCGTGTGTAAAGCCAAGGTCAATTAGTTGTTTTGTTATCCCTTCCGCAGATGGTTCTGCGGCTCTGCCTCCTTTGTAGTTTTTTTTGCCGAGATGAATAATTCCATTAAGAAAAGTACCGTTACATAGGATAATACTTTTCCCGTGTATTTCTATCCCCATTTTCGTAACTAGCCCATGAACAGTATGGTTTTTTATTTTTAACTTTTCAACAGTATCTTGCCAAAAATCAATGTTATTGTTTGCTTCTAAGGCCAGCCTCCATTCCTTTTCAAATATTTTTCTGTCACATTGAGCCCTTGGGCTCCACATAGCAGGCCCTTTGCTTTTGTTTAGCATTCTAAATTGAATACATGAGCTGTCAGTTATGATTCCGGACAGTCCTCCCAGGGCATCAATTTCTCTTATAATTTGTCCTTTTGCTACTCCCCCCATTGCTGGATTACAAGACATTCTTGCTATGGTTTCAAGGTTTTGAGTAATAAGCAAAACTTTAGAGCCTAATGTTGCTGCAGTATGAGCAGCTTCGCATCCAGCGTGTCCAGCTCCTATAACAATCACGTCATATTTTTCTTCTAAGATCATTTTATTGATAGGTAAAAATCTTCTTTTTCTCTAATTATTTTAGCATCTTTTTTTTGTTTGTCTTTGTATCCCAACAAATGTAATAAACCATGAGCCATTACTCTATCCAATTCCTCTAAAAAAGAGACATTAAATATTTTCGCGTTTTCACGAACCCTTTCTGTGCTAATAAAGATGTCTCCGCTAATTTGATTCTTATTTGAATAATCAAATGTTATAACATCTGTCAGGGTATTGTGTTGTAAAAACTGGATGTTTTTCTCAAGAAGATAGGCGTCATTACAAAAGATAAATACTATGTCTCCCATCTTTTTGTTTTCAGAAAGAATAATTTTTTTAAACCAGTAAATATTATTTTTAAGGTTTATTTTTTTTGAATTAATAAATTGAAAATCAATCATTTGAAATACTATTAAAGTATAGATTAACTTTTTTCTTATAAAAAGGAGAGAGGTGTACAGGCATAGTTTTTAAAAGCTCTTCCTGTGCTTTTTTTTGTTCTTGATAATTAATTTTTTTAGTATTTAAATTTTCAGTGTTAAGCCCCCATTCTATGCTTTCTCTTTTGTTTTCCTTCCCTTTCTCTCGATCTGCATTTTCAGCTTCTAGAAGTTTGGTGAAAATCTCATTTTGTCTATTAATCGTTTCTTGATTTATCCTATTATTAATAATATCTTTTTCATTTTTTTGCATGTCTTTAATGATATTGTCAATCTTCCCTTTTTCTCCATTTTTTCCAATATCATCTCTAATTTGTGTTAGCTGTTTTCGTATTTCCTCTTGTTTTTTTGTTAACATCATTAATTCTTTTGCTTTTTTATTGCCTTGTTTTTTCTTTTCCCCCTTTTTCCCTTTTTCCCCTTTTTTCATTCGTTCATTAAGTTTTTTTTGAGCTTTTCTTAGTTCAGACATAGATGGTTTATTGCAATTAGGATTTGGTTTATTACAGTTTTTTGGTTTGTTGCATTCTGATGGTGGGGAATCTAATTGTTTTTGCATTTGCTCAAGAATTTCAGATAATAACAATGCTAAATTATTAGTGGATGTCATTACAAATTGTTGTCTTTTGGTAGACTGATTTGTATTTCGTTCTTCTAATTTTTTGGTTGCTTTTTTCATGTTTGCATTGATTGATACAATTTCTTTGTTTATAGTTGATTCTATTTGCATAACCCTCTTGCTAAGAGCAAATAAAGAGTCTTCAATGATTTTACTGTCATTCGAAAGTTTATTTTGTTTTTGGACAAGTTTAACAAATTGTGAGCTTTTTTGGGGAGTGCTTTTTGTTTGAACGATTAATTCTTCTTGGTCAAAAGAAAGTCGTATTAAGTTTTCTAATATTTTGCGTAAAGTCTCCATATCCTCTATTGGCTTGCTTTCTGCTGATGCATTTTTCATGTCATCTAATTGCTGTTGTAATTTTTTTATCTGACTTAATGCGTCTTCTTGTAATTTAAGGGATTTCTTTTTTGCTTTTTTAATTAGGGCTTCCTTGCTTTCTTGCATTTTTTGTAAAATCTCTTCTTCCAGTTTTTGAGTTTTAGGAAGTTCATGTCGGTCTTCTAAATTCATGTTCTTCTGCCTTAAATCTTCAAGATCTTTTTTTATCTCGTCCATTTTATTATTAAGGCTTTCTTGCTCTTTTGCAAGGTCATTATTGTTTGATTTTTTCTCTTTTGTTTTTTGTTTTAGAGCCTCTTGTTTTTCCTTTAATTCTGAAATTTTTTCTAATGTTTCTACTGTTTTTTGTTCGAATTCCAATTGCTTAAAAAGTTCTAATTCTCTATTTAGTTCTTTTTCTAAGTCGAAGTTTTCGTTGTTAAGGTTTTCTAATAAATCTTTTAACTTTTCTTTATCGGTATTTTCCATAACCTCTTCTATTTCTTTTAGAATCTGTTTTATTTCGTTGTCTAAAACTTTATTCATTAATGATTCTAATTCTTTTTGCTTTTCAAGAGTCGAAGAGTTTAATTTTTCTTGTGCTTTTATGTTTTCTGAGTTTTTCTTTTGCGTTTCAGTAATTTGTTTCTCTAGTTGCGATTGTTTTTGTAGGATTTCTCGTGCTTTCTTTTTTTCCTCCCACCCTATATGTTTTTTGTTTATTATTTGTTTGTTTAATTCAGCTATTTCTTTTTTTATTTCTTCTGCTAATAAAATAGATTTAGTTAGTCCTTGTTTTGTTTTTTCACTTGTCAGGTTGCGCTCTTCAATTAATTCGCTTTCAGAAGGCTCTTTATATGTAAAAATGTTACTGTTGGTATACTTTGGTCCGTTTACCCCATCATTATCCCACACCTTAAAGTAATAATTAATTTTTTCTCCAGGCTTAAGATTAAATTTATTAAAACTAGTAGTGTGAAAGAATTGTTCAAAGCTTTTATTTGCAATAGGGATGTCTTCAGAGGTAACAGTCAAAGTATTATTAGAATCTCTAGAGCAGATAAATTCTAATTTTTGCAGAAGATAGTCGTCTTGAATAATTCCATTAAATAAATAAATATTATTCGTTGTGTCATAAGTTTGGAGCAGGCTAATTTCAGGCGCTTGGTCAGTAATTGTTTTAATAAAATAAGTAAGAGTATCGCTTAAATTATTAGAGTTGGAGCTTATAACAGAATAATTAGTGTTATTAAAGAGTTTTCTTTTTAAGGCAACTGTTTTTTTGTTTGATTTAGCAGTCAGAACATTATTTATTAGGATAAAGCAACTGTCAGAGTTCTCTAATTCAATATTCCAACTTACTAAGCTTCCTTCGCACATAATGATATCTCCAGTGTTTTTAATTATACGGGGGGTGATTTGTGTATGTTCTGGTGGCAAAATCTCAATTTCCATATTTACAACTTTTGGCTGAAATAAAGAGGTTATTTTATATGGACTGCTCATGTATCCTCCTGCTGAAAATTGAAATTCTATGTCAGAATGGACACGTTTAAATAGGTATTTAAAGTTGTTATTTCCTAAATTTTGCATTTTAAAATTATTTTTTTTTGAGGAAATAAATATTTCAGAAGGGATTGCATTTCCTTCAACTTTTATTTGTAATAAAAAGTTGTCAAATTGCTTACAATTTAAATTTTCATTTAATATTATGTAATTAAACGGGGCTTTCGGCTCGAAGAAAGTATTGTGCTTGATAATTCTGGCTGAACTTTCCATAAGAATATAATCTTTTCCAGAAAGCACAAAAAGAAACACAATGATAATGGGAATTGATACCCACTTCAGATGTTTTTTATTAATAGAAAAATCAATTGCATTTTTAAATGGAACAGGAGAAAGGTGTTTTGTTTTTTGGTCGATACTTGCTGAAATTAGATCGCTATCTGTGGAAGAAATTTCAGACAGCTCTAATAAGTTTAATAACTTGTCGTCTACTTCAGGAAAATGGTTTCCAATAATTTTAGCCGCATCTTTATATGTAAGAGGACTTCTGATTTTCAAGAGGTATAGAACAGGAAGAAACACTAGTCTTGCCAGAATTAGGAATGTTATAAGGATATAAGCCCAAAACAAAAATGTGCGTCCAGCAACTCCAAATGAAGATAAATATTCAAGAATTGCAAAAACCAAAAAGAAAATCAAAAGAATAGAAATGACATAAATACCACCTTTAATTAATTGATTTTGGTAGTATTTTTTGATAAAGGCATTTATTTTCTCAAATAATTCTTGTTTGTTTTTCATGTTCATTGAGGCAAAAATACAATTTTAATAATCTTAAAAAAAGAGTTGTTAGAGAAAGCGTATCTTTGTTGCCCTAAAAACCAGAAGATGTCAAAAGTACGAGTTCGATTTGCTCCTAGCCCTACGGGCCCACTACATATTGGAGGGGTTAGGACAGCACTGTATAATTATCTTTTTGCTAGAAGCAAAGGCGGAAAAATGATTTTGCGTATCGAAGATACAGATCAGAAAAGATTTGTAGAGGGGGCAGAAGAATATTTAATTGACGCCTTAAAGTGGTGTGGAATTGAATTAGATGAGTCGGTAGTTGATGGCGGAAATTTTGGCCCATATAGGCAATCGGAAAGAAGAGATATATATAAGCCATATGCAGAAAAACTAGTAAAAGATGGTTTTGCTTATTATGCTTTTGACACTACAGAAGAGCTTAATGAAATGAGAGAAAGAATGAGGCTGGCAGGAGTTCCTTCTCCCCAGTATAATGCTGTTACTCGAAATACAATGAAAAATTCACTCGCTCTTTCTGAAGACGAGGTAAGTAAAAAAATAAATGCTGGAGATAAATATGTTATCCGCATTAAAATGCCTAGGAATGAAGAAATAAAATTCAATGATATTATTAGAGGATGGGTTGTTGTAAATACTAATAATATGGATGATAAGGTTTTGTTTAAATCAGACGGGATGCCAACTTATCATTTGGCAAATGTTATAGATGATTATTTAATGAATATTTCTCATGTTATTAGAGGGGAAGAATGGTTGCCATCTGCTCCCACACATGTTTTGTTATACAAATATTTAGGCTGGGAGGGCAAAATGCCTGAATTTGCTCACTTGCCATTAATTCTAAAGCCTGATGGCAATGGAAAGCTAAGCAAGAGAGATGGAGATAGATTAGGATTTCCTGTTTTTCCAATTGAGTGGAAAAATCCTTTAACAGGAGACGTAAGTGATGGTTATAAAGAAGGCGGATATATCTCAGCAGCATTTATTAACATGTTGGCTTTTTTAGGGTGGAATCCAGGAACTACCCAAGAGATTTTTTCTATGCAAGAATTAATAAATATTTTTACTTTAGAAAGAGTAGGGAAAGCAGGGGCAAAATTTGATTTTGAGAAAACAAAATGGTTTAATCAGCAATATTTACGATTAAAATCAAAAAAAGAGTTAGCGAAAGATCTTCAGACTATTCTTAAAGAAAATGATTTAACTATAGAGGATGATTTTGTTACTAATGTTTGTGAGCAGCTAAAAGAAAGGGCAACTTTTGTAAAAGATATGTGGGAGGAAGGAAGGTATTATTTTGAGCCTCCTGTTAATTATGACGAAAAGACAATTCGAAAAAAATGGAAAGAAGAGACCCCAAAATATATATTAGAACTAAAAGATAGGCTGTCAGACTTATTAGATTTTTCATCGGAAAGTATTGAAATAGAATTTAAAAAACACATAGAAGAAAATAAATTAGCAATGGGATTCCTTTTGCCAGCCTTTAGAGTTGCTCTAACAGGACTTGGAGTAGGGCCATCTCTTTTTGATATAGCCGCTCTTTTGGGCAAAGAAGAAACGATAAAAAGAATGGAAATAGCTTTAAAACGAATTAGATAATGGGAATAATATCCATAGAAGGAATTAGAGTCTTTGCTTATCATGGACACCTTCCGGAAGAGGCGACTTTAGGAGGTCATTTTAAGGTAAATGTTTGGGTAACTGCAGATACTCAAGAGGTAGAAAAAAAAGACGCCCTAAATCACACAGTAGATTACGTTAGAATAATAGAGATTGTGAAAGAGCAAATGGCAATCCGATCTAATATGATAGAGCATTCGGCAAAGAGAATTGTAGATGCAATTTTACCTTTAAAAAAGGTGCAAAAAGTAAGGGTAGAAGTAGAGAAAATTCAGCCACCAATTACTGCTTCTTTTGATAAAATATCGGCAACTTCTGAGGGAGAAAACTAAATCAAATAGTTGTTGATGTTTACCTTTTTCCCAATACTTGAGTGTAGTTTTTCAATTGAAACTCTTTTTTGACGCATTGTGTCTCTATTTCGAAAAGTAACGGTGTTATCTTCTAAGGTTTGATGGTCAATTGTGATACAAAATGGCGTGCCGATAGCATCTTGCCTTCTATATCTTTTTCCTATTGAATCTTTTTCTTCATACTGGCAATTGAATTCTACTTGTAATATTTTTAGAATTTCTCTTGCTTTTTCTGGCATGCCGTCTTTTTTTGTAAGTGGTAGAATAGCTGCTTTTATAGGAGATAAAAATGGAGGTATTTTTAGCACTCGTCTAATTTCATTATTTTCCAGTTTTTCTTCAGTAAAAGAACAGCTTAAAATAGCAAGGAACATTCTATCCAACCCAATGGATGTTTCTATTACATAGGGGACATAGCTTTTTTCTAATTCCGGATCAAAATATTGTAATTTTTTAGTAGAGTATTTTTGATGTGCTTGTAAGTCAAAATCTGTTCTTGAATGGATTCCTTCTAGTTCTTTAAATCCAAAAGGAAATTTAAATTCAATATCAGCTGCCGCATTAGCATAGTGAGCTAAATTTTCATGGTCGTGAAAGCGATAGTTTTCTTTTCCCAATCCAAGAGAATAATGCCATTTGATACGAGATTTTTTCCAATAATCATACCAGGACAATTCATTTCCTGGCCGAACAAAAAATTGCATTTCCATTTGTTCAAATTCTCTCATCCTAAAAATAAATTGACGAGCAACAATTTCATTTCTAAATGCTTTTCCAATTTGAGCAATGCCAAAAGGGATTTTCATTCGCGAAGTTTTTTGAATATTGAGGAAGTTTACAAAAATTCCTTGTGCTGTTTCAGGTCTCAAATATAAATCTGAAGTATTGTTAGAGGCGGCACCCATTTGTGTTTTAAACATTAGGTTGAACTGACGCACATCCGTCCAATTATTAGTTCCAGAAACAGGGCATTTTATATCTAAATCTTCAATCAGAGTTTTTATTTTAGATAATTCTCCAGACTCAAGGTATTTGTTTAGAGCTTGAGTTATTTTAGTGACTTTGTGTTGTCTTTCTAAAATTCTTTTATTAGTTGAAATAAAAGTTTTTTTGTTAAAAGAATCCCCAAAACGTTTAGCCGCTTTGTTGCAGTCTTTTTCATTTTTTTCTTGTATCTTTAGAAGATAATCTTCAACTAGACTATCTGCACGGTATCTTTTTTTAGAATCCTTGTTATCTATTAAAGGATCATTAAAAGCATCTACATGACCAGAGGCCTTCCAGGTGGTGGGGTGCATAAAAATTGCAGAGTCTAACCCCACAATATTTTCATTCATATTCACCATTGATTTCCACCAATAGTTCTTTATATTATTTTTTAGCTCTACTCCATTGGGACCATAATCATAGGCGGCTGCTAGGCCATCATAGATTTCCGAGGACTGAAAAATATATCCATATTCTTTACAGTGTGCAATTACTTTTTTAAAATTATCTTCATAATTAGCCATGTTGCAAAAATATAAATTCTAATCTCAAAAGCG
>MDSW01208458.1_pt1 | contig 10982 bp, 6 predicted proteins | sample 811171 | NCBI WGS metagenome assembly MDSW01 (sample SAMN05326641, study PRJNA326480) | marine metagenome | isolation source: seawater | place: Atlantic Ocean: North West | collected 2012 | reverse complement strand
CCGTTCTATCGACTTGAGGTTAGTAAAGGCTTGTCAGGAATTGTGGTTTCAACGCGGTGAAATGTAAGCAAATGTCTTGGAATCGGTCTTGAATCCTGGGGGGTGACGATATACTTCTTCAGGCTGCATTTTTTTTTGGGGGGAAGAGCCATGAATTTAAAGGTCTGCCAACTTACATTTACGAGATTGGTTTGTGTTTTGAGTGTCACGATGATGCTCGGAGCCTGTGGTGGTGAATCGTCACCGGGCGAGACGTGTAATGATGCGTCGTGCTTCCAGCCACCGCCTGCCGTGTGCCAAGGTGATAACTTGGTGTCGTACGCTGATGAAGGTAGCTGTGATGATTCTGGTCAATGTACCTACCAGCAAGAGGTTACCAATTGCGCCGCTCAAAACGCGCAATGCGTAGATGGCGCGTGTGTCCCGGTCGAAGAAGATTTATGTGAGGGTGTGGTATGCGATGCTCCTCCCGCTTCTGCTTGTGATGACCGCAGTATCGTGACCTATGCGGAACAGGGTGAATGTGTGGGAGGCGTTTGCGAGTATGAATCCACGGTGACGAATTGTGAAGATGGTGAAGTCTGTATCGATGCAGAATGCGTTCCTGAGCCGGACCCATGTGAAGGGATTGTTTGTGATGCTCCTCCTGCTTCTGGTTGTGATGGAAATACTGTGGTCAGTTATCCTGCGGCCGGCGAGTGCGAGGGCGAGGGCACCTGCTACTATGAAGAATTACGAACTGAGTGCGCCGACGGTGAAGTTTGTGCTGATGGCGTTTGTTATGGCACCGATGCGGTAAATCTGATCATTACAGAGCTGCATTACAACCCTGCGACGTCTCAAGGCGACGATGCTGATTTTGAGTTTATCGAGATTTACAATGCGGGAATGCCGGTCAACCTTGAAGGTTATTCGTTCTCATCGGGCGTGACGCATACTTTTGAGTCTTACGAATTCGCTTCTGGAACTTATTTGGTCGTTGCGGCTAACGCTGCATCCTATTCTGGAACCGCTCTTATCCAATGGACCAGCGGGACACTGAGCAACAGTGGCGAAACTGTGAGTTTGCAAGATGCTGATGGAAACCTCATTGATACCGTTACATTCGATGACTCTGGTGATTGGAGTACTCTCGCAGATGGCGCAGGTTATTCACTTGAACTTGCAGATATTTCCTTAGACAACGATTTGGGTTCCAGTTGGCAAGCAAGTTTCGTTTCAGGGGGAACTCCGGGAACTGAAGCTTCTGCAGCACCAGACAGTATTTCCCTCAGCATTGAAGATATTCGTTTAGGTGATCACGTTGGCGACTTTGTTACTACGGGCGGCGTTGTAACCGGTGCTTTTCCTGAAATGACTCGCTTTAGTATTCAAGCAGGTCAGGGCGCGGGCACTGCTCTCTGGGTTGAAGGTGTAGGTGTGGTCCAAGGTGATCAAGTTGAAGTCAGTGGACCGGTTGTAGACGACAGTGGTCGTTTGATGGTTTGGGCGACAGAAACCACCATCATCTCATCAGGTGAGGCCATGCCTGAGCCTCAAACGCTCACCACTTTTGAAGCAGCCAACGATGATTGGGAAGGCGTCCTGATTGAAGTGACTGCAACCTGTACTCAATCAGAACTTGGCTACGGCGAGTGGGGTATTGATGACGGTTCCGGTATGCTTCGAATCGATGACCTGGGATATGTTTATGACGCACCGATAGAGGGTGTGGATTACCGGGTTCGTGGCCCTCTTGATTACTCGTTTGATAACTTCAAGATTGCTCTTCGTGGTGAGGGTGATGTGGCACTGGTTGATCCGTGCAGCGTGGTAACGTGCGACGCGCCCCCAGTAGATATTTGTGACGGCAACAACGTTCTGACTTATGAAGCCACGGGGACCTGCGACGAAGGGGTTTGTTTTTACGCTTCAAGCGCAAGTGATTGTGAAGGGCTGGAGTGTGTTTCTACAGAAACCGGAGCATCCTGCGAAGCTGACCCATGTGACGCTTTTGATTGCAGTCAGCCACAGACGACATGTCTTGGAAACAGTGTCGTTGCTTATTCCGGTGATGGTGTCTGCACAGGCGCAGCTGGATGTGATTTCTCGGCGGTTGAAACAGTAACTGATTGTGGGACTGAGCAGTGTTATTCCGGTGCATGTTATGTGGTGCCTGCCGCTGAATCAGATTTGATTATTACCGAGTACATGGCCAACCCAAATTCAACCGATACCAATTACGAGTGGTTTGAAGTTTATAACCCATTGGGCGCAGATATTTATGTTGGCGGTATGGTTGTAAGCGATGCTGGATCTGATTCGTTTACAGTAGCCGATGGAGTCGTCATTCCTGCCTTTGACCATTTTGTGTTCGGGCAGAGTGCTGACGCTGTTCCGCTTGGACCTGATTATAATTGGGGTGAAGTCGGTACCTTTTATCTGGCTAATGGCGACGATGAAATCATTCTGACTTATGACTCGGTGGTAATCGATAGCATCGCTTACGATGACTGCGCGGATTGTTTTCCTGACCCAAGTGGAGCGTCTGTAAGCCTTGATGGCGGCAGCTATGCGGCCGATAACAACAACGGTGCGCTTTGGTGTGCTGGAACTGCGGCATACGATGCGAATAACAACCTGGGTACACCGGGTACGGAAAACGCAGTTTGTGTAGCTCCGGACCCTTGTGATGGGGTGACCTGTGAGGCGCCGCCAACAGCTGCTTGTGATGGGAACACCGCGGTTACTTACGCTGAGGCCGGTACCTGCGATGCCGGAGATTGCAGTTACACACAAACGCAAACAGATTGTGGTGATGATGCAACATGCACAGACGGTGAGTGTGTAGACAATGCTGACCCTTGCGCCAACGTTACTTGCGATGAGATTCCCGATAATTACTGTACGGATAACGTCGTGACTGTTTATGAGGCCGGTGTTTGTACAGACGGTGTTTGTTCTTATGCCTCCTCGGATACAGATTGTACGCTGACCGGCCAGGTATGCCAGCAAGGAAGCTGCGTTACTGAGACAGCTAACTACAACATTGTGATCAATGAACTTCATTACAACTCTTCAAGCGCGCAAGGTAATGACAACCTTTGGGAGTTTTTAGAACTCTACAATGCTGGCGATACCGTAAACCTTGAAGGATGTTCGTTTAGCGCGGGTGTGACGCATACTTTTGATTCAGTCGTCTTTGAGGCTGGCAGTTACTTGGTTCTTACCGTTAATGCCAGCAACTATGCCTCGCTCAGTGCAACGGTTATTGAATGGTCCAGTGGCGCCTTGGGCAACAGCGGTGAAGCGGTAACACTCGTTGATCCAAACGGAACCGTGATTGATACCGTAAGCTATGACGATGGAAGTGGTTGGCCCTCGTCTGCAGACGGTGGTGGTCCATCTTTGGAGCTTAAAGATGTTACCTTGGACAATGCTGATGCCTCCAATTGGCAAGCAAGTACCGTAGAAAACGGAACTCCAGGTGCGGCCAATTCTGAGCCGGCGACTGCAACAAGCTACACCGTGAATGAGATCAATACGACGGATGTTGTGGGACAGACTGTTTCTACTCAAGGCGTTGTGACGGGTGTTTATTCTGGCAGCACGGACCGTTTTACAATCAGTGATGGAACCGGAGCGGGTAGCGGACTTTGGATACAAGGTAGTGATGCCGTAGCAGTTGGTGACCAAGTGACCGTTGAAGGTGCGGTAAGCGATAGCAACGGATTATTAAAGATTGAAGTAAGCTCGGTTACGGTCAACAGTTCTGGCAACGCAGTACCGGATGCACTGGTGCTCGGTACAGGCGCACTCCTAAGCAATGACTACGTGGGGGTGTTGGTGCAAACCATCGGTACTTGTGACAACGCGGATCTTGGTTACGGTGAATGGAGCATTGATGATGGCTCAGGCGCGCTAAGGGTAGATGATTTGGCCTATGATTTTGCCGCTCAAGCGGTGGGCACAAGCTATCAAATCACGGCTCCGCTCTTCTATTCTTACAGTAATTACAAGCTTGTACCTCGCAGTGCCGAGGATGTGGTCGTTCAGTAGTTACCGGTTATTCGCTTCTCTTCTTAAAATTTGTCGCTCCCGTCGTCTGACGGGCGTTGACAGATCCCATTCCCTTCGGTAGCTATTGGTCCTACCAATGCGGTTCGGGTGAACCAGGGCAGGAGCAGCGCAAATGGCATCAAAGTACTGGAACAAAAAGGGCATCGAAGGCGAGTGGGATTATATCGTCATTGGTTCTGGCATGGGCGGCATGACCGCAGCTGCCATGTTGGCCAAGTTGGATAAAAAGGTTCTGGTTGTTGAACAGCATTATGTCCCGGGCGGTTATACGCACACTTTCAAGCGTAAGAAGTTTCTCTGGGATGTTGGCGTCCACGCCGTTGGTGAAGTGACCCGCCACTCTCTCACGGGCCGTCTCTTAGAGTATCTGACCGATGGAGGTTTGGAATGGACTTCGCTCGGTGATGTGTACGATGAATTTTATTATCCGGATGGCTTTCGAATCGATTTTCCCGATAATCCAAAGCAGTTCCGCCAAAACCTAATTGACGCATTTCCTGAAGAAGAAGAAGCCATCGATAACTACCTTGCCTATGTTCGTGAAGTTGCCGGTGCCATGAAGGGTTACTATTTGGCCCGGACTCTTCCTCCAAAGATGGGCTGGCTTGGTGAGGCAACACTTGGCAAAAAAGGCCAAGAGATGTTGGAGCTGAACACGGAAGAGGTGGTGAACAGTCTAACCGATAATCCCAAACTGAGAAATATCTTCACCGCTCAGTGGGGCTACTATGGCTCACCACCGAGCCGTTCCTCGTTTGCTATGCAGGCCTTGGTTGTTCGTCACTTTGTTCACGGCGGTTATTACCCGGTGGGCGGATCTCAAGAGATAGCCAATCAATTGCTTAAGACCGTGGCTGATGCAGGTGGGTGGACGCGAATCCGAGCTGACGTTGAAGAAGTGATGATTGAAAAGGATAAAGCTGTTGGAGTCCGGTTAAAAGGCGGAGAAGAAATTCGCGCCGGTGCTATTGTGAGCGCGGCGGGTGTTATGTCGACGGTTGCTCGTTTGTTACCGGAGAAGTATCGCGATGAAGAGTGGACACAGGGAATCTCTAAGTTAAATCCAGCGTCCTGCCATGTTTGTTTGTACCTCGGTTTCAAAGGCGACATCCGTAAAGCTGGCGCAGGGTCAGCAAATAAGTGGTTCTATGGAACGTGGGATCCCAATTTCAGTGATTGGATGGTAGCTCCCGATAAAGAGATGCCCGATGTTCCTGTTCTCTATTGCAGCTTTCCATCGCTTAAAGATCCTAAGCATGATCCGGGTCCAGAAGAGCTTCATACTGGGGAAGTTGTGACATTTGTGCCATGGGATGTTTTTCAGGAATGGAAAGATACGCGATGGCAAAAGCGCGGTGAATCATATGACTCTTTCAAAGAGCGTATGGAGAAAAAGTTACTGGCGAATTTCTTAGAGCAAATGCCTGAGCTGGAGCAGTATCTCGAATACGTTGAACTTTCTACGCCATTGTCCACTGACCACTTTGTAAGACCGATGGCTGGTTCAATTTATGGTATTGAGCCAACGCCAACCCGCTTTAGAAACCAGTGGATTCGTCCTCGTAGCCCTATCAAGAACTTGTTTATGGCCGGTTCTGAAGTGGCTTCTGTTGGAGTCATAGGTGCGATGATGGGCGGCGTTCTATCCGTTCTATCTGCTGAGCCAGTGGGAACGATGAAGATGCTTCGTCAAACTGGAATGAAACGCTAGTTTTGTAACTCTTCTAGGTCAAAGAAAAAATCTGTTTCTGTTTCGCAGCGGGTGCATTCCGCGTGCACGACGCGAAGTCTCGTGGTGCCTAAACTTTTTGATCCTTCTGAGCGCATCATCCATTTACCGCCGCATGGACAGCGGTTGTCTTGAAGATGTCCGTCCATTTGGTCAAAGCGTTGGATTTTGAGAGGACGCTCAGGGTGGTTGCCTTGAATGCTTTCAAAGCTTTTGCGCTTCGTTCTCTTTTTTACATATTGGACTGCCTTGACGCCCAGTGCGATGGCTATCGCTGCTGTAAATAGTAGAGAGATCATAACTTTTTTTATCCTCAGATTCGTCCCAGAGCCAGCCTATTTGACTTTACATCGAGAATCCAAGAGCGTGTAGCCATGATCGATGATGTCGTAATAATTGGGGCGGGGATTGTAGGCTTAGCCACGGCCAAATATATATTGGAACAACGTCCTGGGTTACGATTACGCATCCTCGATAAAGAGTCTGATTCGGCAGCCCACCAAACAGGGCATAATTCGGGAGTGATTCACTCTGGAGTTTACTATCGACCAGGTTCTCAAAAATCCATTCATTGCCGCGCAGGTAAAATGAAGCTTGAGGCGTACTGCGAAGAAAAAGGCATAGCCTGGAAACGCAGTGGGAAACTAATTGTGGCAACTGAAGATTCTCAGATTCCCCAATTACGTGAGTTGGAAATCCGTGCTGGTGCCAACGGCGTCGAACATCGCTGGTTGTCGAGGGAAGAAGTCAAAGACTTTGAACCCCACGTTCAATCGGTTGCTGCATTGAGTATACCTGAAGCCGGTGTGGTTGATTACAGAGATGTCTGCAACGCATTTGTTGACGATTTAAAGGCCCTGGGAGCCGAGTTTCAGTTCGATACGTGCGTTGATGACTGCCGGGAAACCGAGGCTGAGATAGAGCTGGTGGCTGCCGGAAAAAATTTTCGAGCCAAAACAGTAATCAACTGTGCCGGACTGTATTCGGATCGGATGGCAAAGCTGTTTTCGCTTTCTTTACCAGGACAAATTGTTCCGTTCCGCGGCGAGTACTATGCATTAAAGGCTGAGTATCAGGCTCTATGTCGAACCTTGATTTACCCTGTTCCCAACCCGAAGTTTCCGTTTCTTGGTGTGCATCTTACCCGTGGTGTGGATGGTTTGGTGACTTGTGGCCCCAATGCTGTTTTGGCTTTTGCGCGAGAAGGGTATGCGTTCACCGATTTCAACTTCAAGGATTTGATGCAGACGATTACGTTCCCAGGTTTTTGGAAGCTTGCGATTCCCAATATGGGATATGGAATGCATGAAATGTGGCGTTCTCTTTCAAAGCAGTCATTCGTCCGGTCACTTCAGAAACTGGTGCCGGAGGTCGAGGCCCATATGATTGAACCGTATCCTGCAGGGGTAAGAGCTCAAGTGGTTCATGCATCTGGAGATTTGGCCGATGATTTTATTATCAGAAAAAGTCGACGTTCTATGCATGTGGTGAATGCACCATCCCCTGCAGCGACCTCGAGCCTAGCTCTGGGCGAGACTATTGGCGATGAGGCCCTGACTCTGTTCAATTAGCGGAGTTTCTCAACAACCATCTTTTCAAAGAGATTTTCAAGGTTCTTGGTAAATCTTTTTGTGTCACAAAGTGGCGATTCTTGAAATTTCTGACGAATGCTAGCCCGTTGAGGTCTTTTTGACGATGCAAAGTGAACGGCCTTAGCGACGTATTCCTTAAGGTCCGTAGCAATCCAATTGGGAAGCTGTGCAGCCGTAAGCAGGCTGGCCCCAACTCGGCAGCTGTGTCGATTACCGGCAAGAGTCAAAACGGGGGTACCCATGAGGAGTGCTTCACAAGTGGTTGTTGTTCCATTGTATGGGAATGGGTCGAGCCCAATATCTATCTCTTGGTAGAGGTTCAAATGGTCGGCCAGTGAATTAACGTGAGCCCGAAGGGTTATACGTTCGGGTTCAATGCCGTAGGATTGAAAAAGATTCAGGTAACGTTCTTGCGCTTTTTGCGATGTTAACTGTCGCGATTTGAGCAAGAGCTTAGAGCCCGGGACCTGATTGAGAATTTCAGCCCACGTTTTGACGACTTCTTCAGTAACCTTGGGTAAGAGATTGAAAGAACCAAAAGTAACATGGTCTTTGGCTTGCGTTTGGTCTTCAGCTAGGTCGGGATATTCTGCCGGCGGGCTAAAGCAAATAAACGTATCTGGTAAATAGATAAGCTCTTCGGTGTAGTGCTTTTCAAATCCAGGCGGATCGGTGTGTATGTCACCGATACGGTAGTCCATTTCGGTTAGCCCTGTTGTATTGGGGTAACCCAACCATGTGGCTTGAATGGGAGCCGACCGCTGCGCAAAGATATCCAGGCGGTTATGGGCCGTATGAGCGGCAAGGTCTACGAGGATATGAATACCTGCTTGCTGAACGGCTTCTTTGGCCTCGGTTGTGGTTAGGTTTTTGATGTCGACCCAATCGTGGGCGAGCTCTTTGAAGGACGCAGTGACCGCATCCTCACGCTGGGTGTTGGAGATGCAAATAATTTCGAATTTTTCCTGATTATGATTCTGCAAAACGCTCTCTAGAAAAAAAGCGACAGAGTGGCGACGGAAATCCGGTGAGACATACCCAATTCGAATTTTTTCTGGACGCGCATTCAAACTTTGATTTGCGGTTTCGATACTGTATCGCGCTCCCCATTTTTCATGGGCTTCTTTTATCTGTTCAGGATTATTCTCAGCGTAATTTAAACACAAAAGATAATTGGAGTGCGCGATGGACGATTCAGGGTCAATATCAATGGCGTCCTTGTAACCTGCGATGGCTTGATTGAGTTCTCCAAGGTCTCGAAGAGCACTGGCTCGGTTGATTAAGACTTCGCTGGTTTGTTCGCCAAGCTCAATACACTTGTCCAGATGAACCAGGGCTTGTTCAAGCTCACCAAATGCAATGAGAACAGAGCCCATGTTTGCATGTGCTGCAGCATAGTCAGGCTTCAGTTCGATACTTTTAGAGAGCCATTGTCGACCAGCGTTAGCATTGTGTTGGTGAAGCAATATCGTCGCTAAATTATAGGCGAGGATGTAGTTGTTGGGGCTTATTTCCCATGCTCGCTCACAGAGTTCGATGGCTTCTGAGGCGAGGCCGATTTGAAATGCGGCGAGGGCCGTTAGCTGAAGCAATGACGCATGCTCAGGAAATTGTTTAATCGCACTCGAGCCCACTCCATAGGCCAATTCATACTCACCGGCGTTGAGTTGCCGAAGAGCCAAGTCGTAAATTTTTTCAGCGTTCGGATTCATAACCGGATTTGTTGTGCTTTCCTGTGTCTCTTCTACACCCTTCGGCTTACACTTTGATCATATGAAGACCGTGACCAAGGCGCAAATTACTAAAGCCTAAAGCTTTTGACGGCTTCGATTACGCGCTCAATCTCTTGCTCATTTAGAAAAGGGTGAACTGGAATCGATAGAATCTGATGGGCGTTTTGCTCGCTGATAGGTAGCCCGGCATGCTTCGGCTTTGGCAAATTCAACCAAGCGGGTTGTTGATGAACAGGCTTTGGGTACAGAACCGCGCTGTCGACACCACCAGCGTGCAGATGGTCCGCTAAACTATCTCGTTGAGGATGCTTCATGACAAATTGGTGGAACACATGAGTGGCCTGTTCATGAATGAAGGGGAGTTGCAGCTCAGGAACATCTTGCATTGTTTCTTGATAATGCCTTGCAATGGTTTGACGCCGACAGGTTTCCTCTTCCAGGACACTCAACCTTGCATTGAGAATGGCTGCTTGAATTTCATCCATTCGTGAATTGATACCCTCTCGGTAGCTTATTTGTCGTTCTCGCCAACCGTATTGGCGCAGCTCTCGTGCTTGTTGCTCAACTTCTTTGCTGGGCGTCAAAAGCATCCCCGCATCACCAAAGGCGCCGAGGTTCTTGGTTGGATAAAAACTAAATGCAGCCGCGTGTCCCCAGTTGCCAACGCGTCTGTCGCTCCAGCTGGAACCATGCGCTTGAGCCGCATCTTCGACTACTTTTAGGTCGAACTTCTCTGCCAGCTTCATGATCTCGTGCATGTCGACAGCTTGCCCGTACATATGAACAGGAATGATGGCGCGAATGGGATGATGGCTGTTCCAGTCTTCAATGACTTCTTGGGCTGATTGAGCACAGATATTCATCGTCTTTTCGTTAATATCAGCCAAGAGCGGAATACAGCCGCAGGCCTGAATGGCCGCAATGGTTGCCCCGGCGGTGTTTGCAGCTGTAACGATGCCGTCGCCGGCTTTAATGCCGACGCTTCTCAGAGCAATTGTCAGTGCATCTGTGCCGCTTGCCACGGCAATTCCATGTTCTGCGCCGGTCCATTTGGCGAAAGCTTTCTCGAAACGTTCGCACTCAGCCCCCTGGATGTAATGGCCCTGATTCAATACTCCTTCGATCGCAGAATCGATGGTCGCTTTTTGCGAAATATATGCCCGCCCGGGGGCGGCCATAGGAACGCGGTTGTCTTGGGTCATTCTCTTAAACTTTCACATAGTGCGTTAGATTCTGTGTGTAGAAATCTAAAGTGCGCTTTAAAGTCTCACGCAGTGTGATTTTCGGCTCCCAGCCGGTTGCTTGGCGAAAGAGTGCATCACTGGCGTAATAATCCCCGATATCGATGGCAGCTCGCTCTTTTGGGAATGGGCATAGATTGAAGCTGCCTTGGCCGTGAATTTTAATAAGCAGTTTTGCAAGTGTTTCCAGGGAAACGGTTTCACTGCCACCGAGATTATAAGCCTTTCCATATGTACTTGGGTTCAGTGCGGCTTGCAGCAGTGCTTGGACGCAATCGTCCACGTCTGTAAGGTCGCGAAGCTGCTTGCCACCCCAGACTTCAAAGGCCTCGCCTTCTAAGAGTCTACGAATCCAGATGCCAAGAAATGTCTGCCGTGCATCTTTGACTCGCATGCGTGGGCCTATGGTATTGGTTAGACGCAAAACGCTGGAGCGCAGTCCGTGAACATTGTTGTATAGGAGGTGATATTGTTCTCCGGCTAATTTGTTGATGCCGTTTACATCTACTGGGCGCAGCGGATGCTTCTCATCCACCGGTAGGTATTGGGGTGTGCCGTAGATTTGTCTTGTGCTAGCAAATACGGTGCGGATGGACGGATTGTGGTGTCGACAACTTGTACTTCTTGT
>MDSW01139397.1_pt1 | contig 10982 bp, 7 predicted proteins | sample 811171 | NCBI WGS metagenome assembly MDSW01 (sample SAMN05326641, study PRJNA326480) | marine metagenome | isolation source: seawater | place: Atlantic Ocean: North West | collected 2012 | reverse complement strand
TATGATTATCTTTTTTAAGAACAACTCTAGTTTCATTTGGATGCGATGCATCAATATATAAATTTTTAGCCATAAATTTTGATTTTTTTTCATTGTTTTATTTGTTAATTCGGTGCCTTAACAATAACAAATTCATTAGATAATTTAAACTAAAATGAGTAGTTTTATAAAAAAATCCTTATATATTTTTGCTTTAATTTCTATTGTTTGTTTAATAACAATAATTTCAATTCTTTGGTCATATTCAAATAAATTACCAGATTACAAATTTTTAAAAAATTACAAACCCCCAGTTTCCAGCAAAGTTTATTCAGGTAATGGAGTTTTATTAAGTGATTTTTCAACTGAAAAAAGGATATTTGTTCCTTTTAGCGCCATACCACCTAAGATAATTAATTCATTTTTATCTTCAGAAGATAAAAATTTTTTTAAACACCCCGGGGTAGATGCAAAGGGAATTGTAAGAGCAATAAAGAATAATATTTATAATATTATAAACTCTAAAAGACTAGAAGGTGCTTCAACAATAACCCAGCAAGTTGCAAAAAATTTTTTACTATCAAACGAAGTTAGTATCGATAGAAAGTTAAAAGAGGCAATTCTTGCATTTAGAATAGAAAGAGCGTTATCTAAGAAAAGAATTTTAGAATTATATTTAAACCAAATTTATCTTGGTGAAGGTGCATATGGTATTGCATCTGCAAGTTTAAGATATTTTGATAAATCAATTAATGAATTAAATTATTCTGAAGCAGCCTTATTAGCTGCTTTACCTAAAGCACCAAGCAGATACAATCCTTTTAAAAATGAAAAACTAGCAAAATATAGAAGAAATCTTGTTATAAATAATTTATATGAAAACTCATATATAACCAAAGAACAACATAAAGAGTTAATTAAATCAGAAATAAAACTAAAAAAAAGAAAAAGAATTTATCTTGAAAATACAAGATATTTTATTGAGGATATAAGAAAAAAGGTAATTGAATTTTATGGACATGAAAAAGTTTATGAGCAAGGTTTTAATATAAAAACTCCTCTTAATTTAGAACTGCAAAATTTAGCAACTAAAGCACTAAGAAAAGGCTTAATACAATATGACAGAAGAAAAGGTTGGAGAGGACCTCTGATAAATAAAAAAGTTGAAAAAAATTGGAGAAAAGATTTAGAAAATTTTAATTTAGAAAAATCTATAGGTTGGGAGTTAGCTATTGTAAAAAGAGTTGATAAATTTGAAGCTGTGATTGAAACAAAAAAAAATCTATTTGGAACAATAGGTTTTGAAAATATTAATTGGACTAGAAAAAATTTAAAAGAATTATTAAAAATTGGAGACATTATTTATGTAAAAAAAATTGATGATGGAAATTATAGTTTACAACAGCTACCCAAAGTAAATGGTGGAATAGTTGTAATGGATCCATATAGCGGAAGAGTATTGGCTATGTCTGGAGGTTTTAGCTTCAAAAAAAGTGAATTCAATAGAGCAACACAAGCTTCAAGACAACCAGGCTCAGCATTCAAACCATTTATATATGCGCTCGCTTTAGAAAATAATTTTACCCCTTCAACTTTAGTTTTGGATGCGCCAATAGTCTTAGATCAAGGAAGTGATTTAAAATTATGGAAACCGGAAAATTATGGTAAAAAATTTTATGGTCCATCGACACTAAGAACAGGAGTTGAAAAATCTAGAAACTTAATGACTGTTAGAATTTCTCAAGAACTTGGAATTGATAAAATTATTAATTTTTCAAAAAAATTAAATATTTATGAGAATCCTGACGAGCTAATGTCAGTATCACTAGGATCTGCCGAAACCACCTTATTAAAGATTACTTCAGCATATTGTTCTTTTGCAAACGGAGGAAAGTTAGTAACACCAATATTAATTGATAGAATTCAAGATAGTGAAGGAAAGACAATATTTAATAATGAAAAAAGACTTTGTATCAACTGTGACCAAATTTCTTATGAAGGGAATCAAACACCAAAAATAAAAAATAATTATAAACAAATTTTTTCTCCTCAAACAGCTTATCAAATGACATCTATACTTGAGGGAGTAATTAAAAGAGGAACAGGAAAAGGTTTAAAAGACTTAAATTTACAACTTGCTGGAAAAACAGGCACGACAAATAATAATACCGATACATGGTTTATTGGTTTTACATCAAATTTAGTTATAGGGGTATATGTTGGACACGATAACCCAAGAAACCTTGGAAAGTATGAAACTGGATCAAAAACTGCAATGCCAATATTTAAAGATTTTATAAAAAAAGCAGTTACAAAATATGAAGCAAGACCTTTTAAAATAGCCAAAGATATCAAAATGGTTGTTATTGATGCTAAAACTGGAAAAAAGGCAGATTTCGGATCTAAAAAAACAATTATAGAGTCATTTAAAAAAGAAAAAATTGAAAATAAATTAAATATTGGTATTGGTAATTTTAAATACAAAATTTCAAAAAATAATATTTTAAAATTTTATTAATGGAACAGGATATAGAAAAAAATAAATTAGAAGTTGAAAAAATTGGTCAAAGAATCAAGGAGTTTCTTTGAAAAGCGAGATATTGAAAATAAACAAAACAAATTAAACAACTTAATCAATGACTCAAATTTTTGGAATGACAAAATTAGAGCTGAAAAAATTCTAAAAGAAAAAAAGAATTACGATAATTTATTAAATTCTCAAAAAAAATATCAAAAAGAACTTATAGATCTTTCTGAACTTTATATTTTAGCAATTGAAGAAAAAGATCAGAATATTATAAAAGAAATTATTCACAAACTTAATAATTTAAAAAAAGAGTATAAAAAATTAGAAATAAAATGTTTTCTATCAAATGAAAATGACACATTAGATAGTTATTTAGAGTTTCATGCGGGCGCTGGAGGCACAGAAAGTCAAGATTGGGCGGAAATGTTAAGACGAATGTATATGAAATGGGCAAACAACAAAGGATATAAAGTCGAACTTATTAGTGAACATAAAGGAGATGAAGCAGGAATAAAATCATCTGTAATTAAAATTAAAGGAGATTATATTTATGGTTTTTTAAAATCAGAATCTGGAATACATCGTTTAGTTAGAATATCACCATTCGACTCAGGAGCTAGAAGACATACAAGTTTTGCAAGTGTATGGGTATATCCAGTAGTTAATGAAGACATAGATATAGAAATTTCTGAAAAGGATCTGAGAATTGACACATACAGATCAAGCGGAGCAGGTGGACAACATGTAAATACTACTGACAGTGCAGTAAGAATAACTCACATGCCCTCAAAAATTGTTGTACAATGCCAAAATGAGAGATCACAACATAAAAATAAAGAAACTTGCTTAAGTATGCTTAAAGCAAGATTGTATGAGTTCGAATTACAAAAAAGAGAAAAAGAGAATGAGAATATTGAAAATTCAAAATCAGATATCGGTTGGGGTCATCAAATTAGATCGTATGTGTTACACCCATATAGAATGGCAAAAGACAATAGAACGAACTATGAAAATACTAATCCCGATAAGGTATTAGATGGCGATATTGATGATTTTTTAGAAAATTCACTTTACAAATTAAATGTCTAAAAAAATATTATATTTTGGTTTAGTAATAATATTTACATTTTTGATAATTATATTTTACTTGAGTAATTTTGGAGTAAGGACAAATAACTTTAATAGTTTTATAGAAAATAAAATTAAAAGTTATGACTCGAGAATATCACTAAAAATAGATGAAGTATTTTTAAAATTAAATTTGAGAGAATTTAATGTCAAAGTAAATATAAAAAATTCTAATATTGGAATAGATAATAAATTTATTGGTTTAAATAATGTTGATATAAATTTGAACTTAATAAAATTTTTGAGAAAATTAAATTCTATAGAAAAAATTCAAGTAATTACAGATGAAAATGAAGTTAAAGATATTACAGGATTTTTAGATTCATATAAATTTAATATTACAAGATCATTTATATACAGTCAGATAAGTGGGGGTAAAATTAGCGCAATTTTAAATATTGACTTTGACAAAAAAAATAAAAATAATTTTATTTATGAAATCAAAGGAAATGTTAAAAACACAAATTTAAATTTAATTGGATTTGATAATATAAAAAAAATAAATTTCGATTTTAATATTCAAGATTCAAAATATATCTTTGAAAATATTTTATTTAAATACCAGAATATAAACTTTTATTCAAAAAAAATTGATATTAATAAATTAATAGAAGAATATGAAGTTAAAGGTGATTTAAATAATGAAAAAGATTATATTGATGTATATAAATTATCAAAATTAACTAATTTTAATATAGATATTTTAGATAAAAAAAAATTATTAATTGAAACTAAAAATAAATTTAATTTTAAAATAAAATCAAATCGCTCAATAAAAAATTTTGAATTTAAATCAAATTTAAAATTTGATGAAATGTATTTAGATAAAAAGTATCAAGATTTAATTTATTTGAAAAATGGATTAATTAAAACCGAATATAAAAATAAAAATTTATCAATTGATCTTGCTAGTGGATTTTCTTTTTATAAAGAAAAAAATGAAAAAAATACAAAAAACAATAAAGACAAAAATGTTATTAATTTAAACATAGTTAAAAAAAATAAAGAAAATATAAAGGTCAATGGAAACCTAAAAAATAAAGAAACTAATATAAATCCTGAAATTTTATATAAAATTTTAAAAATTAGAGATGGCTTATTTTCTAATAATGAAATTTCGATAAAATCAGATAATAAATTCTCATTTCACATTGATAAAAATCAAAAAATTAAAAATTTATCAGTAAAATCAATATTAAATTTTGATAAATTAAATATCGATAAAAAAATTCAAAATATAATTTATTTAAAAAATGGAACTGTAATATCAAATTATAAAAAAAATAATTTAAATATTGATATTGATAGTGGATATTCTTATTTAAAAGATAGTTACAAAAATGACAAAGAAGACAAAATTAATATAAAAATTGCAAAGAATGAAAATAATGATTTAAAAATAAACGCTTCAATTAAAAATAAAAATAATATTGTTAATTCGAAAGAATTTTCAAATTATTTTAAAAATTCTAAAAAAATAGTTAAAGATCAAGATCTAGCATTTGGATCTGATAGTCAAATTTCATTTACTGTAAATTATAAAAATAAAATTAATAATTTAAAAATAAAATCTAAAATAAATTTAGAAAACGTATCAATTAATTATGATTCTTCTCGTTTAGAAAAAATTTTTCCAAAATATAAAAATACTATTAAATTAAAAGATAATTTAATTAATATTGATTTTTCACCAAATAAAACTGAATTTAATGCAATTGCCAAATATTCTTTTGATAATAAATACGATAAAATCAATTTAGAAATAATTAAAAATAATAATATTCATAATTTTAATTCCCAAATTGAAATAAATTCAAATCCTATAATCTTTAAAGATATTAATTACTATAAAAAAGGAAATGTTGCTTCAGAAATTATGCTTATTGGTAAGTTTTTTAAAAACAAGGAACTTAAATTCGAAAAAATAAAATTTTTAGAAAATAAAAATAAAATTTTATTATCAAATTTATATTTATCAAAAAATTTAAAAATTATTGATATAGAAAAATTAAATTTAAAATATTTAAATGAAAATAAAAAATTAAACCAACTTAGTTTTCTTAAAAAGAATAATAATTTTTTAATAAAAAGCGAAAGTTTTGATGGAAAATCAATAATCAAAAATTTTTTTAAAGGAGACTCTGAGAATTTTTTTTTAAAAAGATTTGAAAATTTAAATTCTGAAATTTTTTTAAATTTCGACAATTTTTTTATTGATGATGATAATTATATAAAAAAGATTATTGGTAATACGATTATTAAAAAAAATATTATTAAAAATGCAAGTATAATTGGTAAGTTAAATGGAATAGATGAACTGAATTTGAGTATTAAAACAAATTCAAATAATGAAAAAATCACAAAAATGTACATTCAAAAACCAGAGCCCTTTTTAAAAAATTACAAGTTTATTAAAGGATTTAAAGAGGGTAAACTTGAATTTAATTCTACAGAAATTTCAGGTGTATCAAAATCAAAACTGAAAATTTACAATTTTAAAGTTAGAGAAGTTCCTCTTCTTGCTAAAATACTTACCCTTGCTTCTTTGCAAGGTATTGCAGATCTTTTGACTGGAGAAGGTATTAGATTTGACGAATTTGAAATGGACTACGTAAAAAGAGACAAAAATAATACTTCTATAAAAGAAATGTATGCTATTGGTCCTGCTATTTCAATTTTAATGGAGGGATATATTGTTAAAAATGAATTAACAAGTTTAAAAGGAACTTTAGTGCCTGCAACAACAATTAACAAATCAATAAAAAAAATTCCTTTGATAGGAGATATTTTGGTTGGCAAGAAAGTAGGAGAGGGAGTTTTCGGAGTAAGTTTTAAAATTAAAGGACCTCCAAAAAATCTCAAAACAACTGTAAATCCAGTAAAAACGTTAACTCCAAGATTTATTACAAGAACATTAGAAAAACTAAAGGGAAACTAGTTAACAATCTTATAGTGTTTTTTCTTACCAATAGAGAGTTTTATAAAACCATTATTTTTAAATAACTCTAAATTTAATATAAATTTTTCATCAACAATTTTTATATTATTTATTTTTACTCCGTTTGATTTAATCAATCTTCTTATTTCACTTTTGCTCATAGATTTATTAACGTAAGATATTAGATCAACTATATTTTTATCTAAAATATTTTTATCAATTTTTATACTTGGAAGATTTTCCCCAGAAGAATTTTCTTTAAATGTTGACTTTGCAAGCTTTTCTGCATTTATTGCTTCCTTTTTACCATGAAGCATTTCAGTTGTTTTATTTGCAAGTAATATTTTTAAATTATTAATATTATTATTTTTGACATTTTCAATTTCGCTTATCGAAATATCAGTAAACATTTTTAAAAACTTAATCACATCTCTGTCATCTATATTTCTCCAAAATTGCCAGTAGTCGTAAGCAGATAGCAATTTTTTATCCAACCATACAGCTCCTTTTTCAGTTTTTCCCATTTTTGCACCAGAAGCCAAAGTTATTAGTGGAGTAGTTAAACCATAAACCTGATTTCCTGATTGCCTTTTAATTAATTCGACGCCATTAACTATATTTCCCCATTGATCCGACCCTCCAATTTGCATTAAACAATTTTTATTTTTATTTAATTCAAGAAAATCATATGCTTGTAAAATCATATAATTAAATTCCATATAACTTAAAGATTGCTCTCTATCTAACCGTAATTTTACGCTATCAAAACTTAACATTTTATTAATAGTAAAATGTCTTCCTATCTCTCTTAAAAATTTAATATAATTTAATTTACCTAACCATTTATAATTATTTACAAAAATAGGCTTTAATTTTGGATTCTTTGTTTTTAAAAATATTTTAAATACATTTTTTATGTTTTTAATGTTTTGCTCAATTTGTTTTTCTGATAAAATTTTTCTCGTTTCTTCTTTCCCTGACGGATCACCTATTCTTGTAGTACCTCCACCTAACAATACTATTGGTCTGTGCCCATGATTTTGTAATAGTTTAAGACACATTATTTGCATCAAACTACCAACATGTAAGCTAGAGGCTGTGCTATCAAAACCAATATAAGCATTAATACTTTTTTTATCTAGTAAATCAGAAAGTTCATTTTCATTTGTACACTGATAAAAATAACCTCTATCTTTAAATTCTTTTAAAAATTTATTCATAGGTTTATAGTTATACAATATACAAATTTTTTTAAAAAAAAATAAGAATGAAAAAAATCTATTCTTCGCTAGGTTTAATGAGTGGAACTTCTGGTGATGGAGTTGATTCATCAGTAATTAAATCTGATGGCGAGGATCAAATTTTGATTGAAAACAACGAATATAATGCATACCCAGTAGAAATATCTGATGAAATACATAAAATTAGAGAAAAAATTCAGATAGCAACTGATTTAAACAATTTTAAAACTGAAATTAATAAATTAAGCGAGAAATTAACAGATTTTCATGCAGCTATAGCAAATAAAATAATCAAAAAAAATAATATAGATATTATAGGATTTCATGGTCAAACCATTTTTCATAATTCAGATGAAAAAATTTCCAGGCAAATAGGAAATGGAGATAAACTTTCTAAATTAACTCAAAAGCCAGTTATATATGATTTTAGACAAAATGATTTAAAAAATGGAGGAGAAGGAGCTCCATTAGCTCCAATTTATCATAAAGCTATAATTAAAAATTTAGATAAAAAAAATAAAATTAAACTTCCTCTTATAATTTTAAATATAGGTGGAATTGCAAATATAACAGTTATTAATGAAAATTATAAAATTAATAGCATGGATATTGGACCTGGAAACTGTATGATTGATAAGTGGATAAGACTAAATTCGGATAAAAAAATTGATGAAAATGGAAACTTAGCCAAGTTAGGAAAAATAGATAAATTTATTTTAAATCAATCTCTTGATAATTATAATTATAATAAAGTTTCAAAAAAAAAATCTCTTGATACTAATGATTTCGATATTTTTTTTGCAAAAGGATTATCTTTAAAAAATGGTGCAGCAACAATTACCGAGTTTACAGCAGATATTCTTTCAAGAAGATTATTTAATTTTAAAATTTATATTTGTGGTGGAGGAAGAAAAAATACTTTTCTTATTCAAAGATTAGAAAGTAAACTTAAAAATAAGGTTATTTTGATAGATAAAATAGGTTTTGATGGAGATTTTATAGAGTCCCAGGCTTTTGCATATCTTGCAATAAGATCTTTATTAAAGCTACCAATATCTTTCCCTGAAACAACAGGATGCATTAAACCTTGCACTGGTGGGAAATTAAGTAAAAATTTTTAATAAAGAGCTGTTTCTTTTTTTATATATTTATTTAAAGATTTTGTTAATGCCACTTCACCTTTTGAAAAAAAATGGTTTGCTTCATTAATTTGATCAAATTCAACTTTAATACCTTTCTGATCACTTAATCTTTTGTTTAATTCATTTAAATATTCAATTGGAACTAATTCATCTTTTTTTCCATAAATCATTATACCAGAAGTCGGACATGGTGATAAAAAAGAAAAATCATAAACATTTGGCTGAGGAGATACTACAACAAACCTATTAATTTCTGGCCTTCTCATCAATAGTTGCATTGCAATTAATGATCCAAAAGAAAAACCAGAAATCCAACATTGAGAATTATCAAAATTTTCTCTTTCTAGCCAATCTAAAGCTGCCGCAGCATCTGCCAATTCTCCTTGGCCATTATCAAATTCCCCATCACTTTTTCCAACACCTCTAAAGTTAACTCTGCAAACTGAAAAATCATTATCGACAAATGTTTGAAAAATATCTACAACAACTTTATTATTCATTGTTCCACCGTATTGAGGATGTGGATGCAAAACTAACGCAATAGGAGATGTGTTTTTCTTACTTTTAAAATATTTTGCTTCCAATCTTCCAGCGGGACCTGGGATGAAAGTCTCAACAATTTTACTATCTACTGATGCCATTGATTATTAGTCTCAAAAAAAAATCATGTTTTTCTATCAAAACAGAGTGACAAAAAGCAAGTTTTTTAAATTCATTTAAACTTGACTCTTTTAGTCGGGTATATATAAAACGCTAAAAAAGTGCGGAAAATATGAAATTATCAAGCAAAGGTAGATATGCTGTTATGGCTCTTACTGACCTTGCGAAATTTGACCCCAAAGGTCCAGTTTCTCTAAGAGACATATCTCTCAGGCAAGGAATATCATTGGTATATCTAGAACAGTTATTTTTAAAATTAAAAAAAAATAAGATTGTGAGAAGCATTAGAGGAAATAAAGGAGGATATGTTTTATTAAAAAAACCATCAGAGATAAAAATTTATGATATTTTTTCAGCAGTAGATGAAAAAATAAAAACGATTGGTTGTGAAAAACATTCCAAGCAAGGATGCAATGGAAGATCATCTAAATGTATAACTCATGATTTATGGGATGAGTTAGAAGATTATCTTAAAATTTTTTTTAAAAAAAAGAATCTAGGAGATTTAGTCAATCAAACAAGATTTAATTAAAATGAGAGAAAAAGAATTATAAAAATTAAAAGATTATAAATATGGCTTTTCTACTGATATTGAAAGTATAAAAGCTCCAAAAGGTTTAAATGAAGATGTTATTAAATTTATTTCAAATATTAAAAAAGAACCTAAGTGGATGTTAAGTTGGAGATTAAAAGCTTTTGATAGACTGAAAGTATTAAAGGAACCAAATTGGCAAAAGCCCAAGTATCCTAAAATTGATTATCAAGATCTTTATTATTATTCTGCGCCAAAAAGCGCATCCGAGAAACCAAAAAATTTGGAAGATTTAGATCCAAAAATTTTAGAAACTTATAATAAACTTGGAATACCATTACAAGAGCAAAAAAGATTAAATGGAATTGCAGTAGATGCTGTATTTGACTCGGTTTCTGTAGCAACAACATTTAAAGAAACGCTTACAGAAAAAGGAATAATATTTTGTTCAATTTCTGAAGCCATTCAAAAACATCCTGACTTAGTTAAACAATATCTTGGTTCTGTGATACCTGTAACAGATCATTTTTTTGCAACTCTTAATTCAGCAGTTTTTACAGATGGTTCGTTTGTTTATATACCTCCTGGCGTCAGATGTCCTATGGAGTTATCAACATATTTTAGAATAAATGCTTCTGACACAGGACAATTTGAAAGAACATTAATTGTTGCTGATAAAGGTAGTTATGTAAGTTATCTAGAGGGTTGCACTGCTCCTATGAGAGACGAAAATCAATTACATGCAGCTAATGTGGAGTTGATTGCCTTAGATGATGCTGAAATAAAATATTCAACTGTTCAAAATTGGTATCCTGGAGATAAAGATGGAAAAGGT
>MDSW01096241.1_pt1 | contig 10982 bp, 10 predicted proteins | sample 811171 | NCBI WGS metagenome assembly MDSW01 (sample SAMN05326641, study PRJNA326480) | marine metagenome | isolation source: seawater | place: Atlantic Ocean: North West | collected 2012 | reverse complement strand
GGTCTTAATGAGTTGAATATAGATAGATCCTTACTTGTCATATATATCCTCCTTTTTTAAGCAAGTTTATTTATGTAAGCCCCATTAGGCGACTTACATTGTTCACATAGTAATAAATTTCAAAATTTCAAGTAAACTTAATTAAATTTTATTAGAAACTTTAAGTGCAAATGCATAGTCCAATGCAACTTCCTCTATAGCACCATCTCTCCAAGACTTTCCTCCGTGACCAGCATTCATTTCTGTTTTTAAAAGAAGCAAATTGTTATCAGTTTTAAAATCTCTTAATTTTGCTGTAAACTTTGCTGGTTCATCAAATAAAACTCTATTATCACTCAGACTAGTTGTAATAAGAATATGAGGGTAATCCATTTTTTTTATATTGTGATAAGGTGCATAAGAATAAATATAATCAAAATGATCTTTATTATCTTTAGCGTTTCCAAATTCGTCAAACTCTCCAACAGTTAAAGGTAATGAATGGTCTAAATTAGTTGTTAGTGAGTCAACAAAAGGTACTGCCATTATAATTCCTAAAAATAATTCTGGTGCCTGATTTACAACTGCTCCCATTAATAAACCTCCAGCAGATCCACCCAATCCTATGATTTTTCTTTTTGAAGTATATTTTTTATCAATTAAAAATTTTGCAGCTGCTATGTAGTCTTTAAATGTATTTTTTTTATTAAGTAATTTTCCTTCCTTCCACCATTTCATTCCTCTTTCCATGCCCCCTCTGATATGAGCAGTTACCCAAATAATATCTCTATCAATTAAACTTAATCTAGCAGATGAAAATCCAGGAGACATTGAACTTCCATAAGATCCATATCCATATAAAAGTAGATTTGAATTACCATCTATTTTCGTTTTTTTATGCCTTGTTATTGTTAATGGAACTAATCTTCCGTCATGCGAAGGACATTCTAATCTTTCAACAATATAATCATCAGGATTATGACCCGATGGTATTTCTTGTTCTTTAACAAGTTTTTTATTCTTCGTTTTTAAATTATATAAATAAGTTTTACCCGGAGTTTTTGGTGAAGAATAGGAAAGGTAAACTTCATCAGTTTTCCTATCTTTTTGTTTTAATGATATTCCAGGAACAATTACTTTTTCATCAACAAAATTTAAATCATTTTCTTCACCTGTTTTTGGATTTCTTATAATTAATTTCCCCAAAGCATCTGATGTTTCAGATCTAATTATCCAATCTTTTAAAAATACAAGACCGCCAATTAAAACCTCTTCCTTAGCTGGAATAAAAGATTTCCAATCTTGCTTTGATATATTATCACAATAATCAATTTTAAAGTCTTCAGCAAATTCATTTGTATGCAAATAAAATTTTCCATCCCAAGAATTAACAGAGTATATAACTCCTTTTTTTCTTTCTTTAATCAGTTTTGGTTTCGGATTTTTTTCGTCTATACCGAAATAATATTGCTCAGAGGTATTATGATCAGAGGTCGAAATAAAGTAATATTTTTCATCTGAGCTTACACCTATACCGCAAGTAAATGCTTCACTTTTTTCTTCAAAGATTAATTCATCCTCGCTTACAGAAGTTCCTAGTTTATGTCTTAGGATTTTTCTAGGTCTATGATGCTTATCTAATTTTGAATAGAAAATAAATTTGTCGTCTAAACTAAATGCGATACTACCACTAGTTTCTTCTATTTTCTCTGTGACTAGTTCATTGTTTTTTATGTCTTTAATATAAATTGTATAGTATTCAGATCCTTTTAAATCTAAAGAGTAACCAAGATATTTATCATTGTAACTAACTTCTAAATCTCCCACTCCAAAATACTCAGTTTTTAATTTTTCTTTTTCTTTGTCTCCATTCCATATTTCTTCCACTTTATTTGTGCCAATTTTTTTTCTTAGTTTTATTGAATAATTTCCTTTAGCAGTAGTTTTAGTCCAATATTCATAAATTTTGTCTTTAAATGGAAGAGACTCATCATCTAATTTAATTCTACCTTTAATTTCATCGAATAATTTTTTTTGAATATCTTTCGTATCTTTTAAATGATGTTCAGTAAAAGCATTTTCTTCCTCTAGGTACTTTCTTACATCTGGTAATAGCTTTGAACTATCTTTCAAAACTTCGAGTATATTTTTCTGATGTATCCAGCTATAATTGTCTTCCCATTGAATATTGTGACAAGTTTTTATCTCGGGTTTTTTTTGTAGGTGTGGTATTTTCATAGGTAGAATTAATATATGAATATTTTTATTATAACACTTACTATTTTTGTCATAGTTTACCTACTTCTAAATTGGTTTGTCAGAACGTCTAGTAAAAAAATATCAAATGGAATAAGAATTATAACAATTCTAGCTTCTATAGGTTTAGCCATTTTAATGGCATTCGCTGGAAGATATATTTTTTCTTTACCTTTTTTATTAATGGCTCTTCCTCTTATAAAAACAAAAGCGGGACTTTCCTTACTACAGCTTTTAAGAATATGGAGTTTAATAAGAGTCCTAAAAAGTTCAGGAAGATTTAATTTTAATAATTTTAATCAAAGTTCAAACTTACAAACAATGACCTTAGATGAAGCATATAAAATATTAAATTTGGATACAAAAAAAAAATATACAAAAGAACAAGTTTTAATTTCATACAAAAAGATTATGAAAAAAATACATCCAGATGTCAGTCCTGAACTAACTAGAATTGCTTCTTTGGTAAATGAGGCAAAAGATATAGTTATAAAGAATTTAACTTAGCTAAAATCTCACTAAATTTTATAAAAATTTTCTCCGGACTTATTCTTTCTTTGGCTAAACTTTTTTGAAAATTTTGATCTAACTCAGGTGTTATTGGATGCATTTGTGGACTATAGCTACCGTATAAAGTTGATGTATCAGCCATTAGTACAATTGTTTGAATTCCTAAAGCAGCAGAAAAATGACTAAAACTTGTATCATTGCAAACAGATACGTTACAACACTTTATAATCGGCAATATTTCTTTTATCGATAAATCGTCTAGTTTCACATAATTAAAATTATTATTAGGGTCAATAATTTGGTTTAAAATCTTTTGTTCTTCATCATTTTTTCCTGTTGCTAAAAAAATCTTACAGTTGTGGTTTTTTTTACAAAAATTTAAAAATTTTATATATGTCTCTGCAGGTATTCGCTTATTGGAGCCTGACCCTCCAATTCCAAGAAGCAAATTAATATTTTTATTATTTATATCATATTTAATTTTTGCATTATCTATTATTTTTTCATTTAATTCTATTTGAGGATTGCTATCAACATGAACATCAAGATGTTTTTTTATAAAAATTTGTGCCGTTTTAATTATATGTTGTCCTTTTTTTCTAAACAAAGGATATTGATATATTTTTTTTGCACCTACCAGTTTTGCTATCAAGCCGAATCTTAATGAAGAATTAAAAATAAATATTTCATCAAAACTTTTTTTTTTGATATCTTTTATTAAATTTATCGTTCCCAAAAATCCGTTGTGTCGGCTTTTTTTATTTTTATCTCTGTGCAAGTATAATATTTCATCAATATATCTATTTTCTGACAAAAATTCTGATGCCTTAGAATTTTTTTTAACCAGGATACTCACTTTGGTACTAAATTTTTTTGAAATCGCTTCAATAAAAGGCAAAAAAATAACCATATCGCCAATACCCATTCTACTTTGAATTATTAATATTTTCATAATAAGTTTATAATCTTTACTAAATTTTTTTTTTTATATAAGTTAAAATATGAATGAAATTAAAGGCATTTATGCGGCTTCTGTATCAATATTAGACAATAATTTAGCTTTAAATATAAAAAAAACGATAAATCATGCCGAAAATCTTATTATAAATGGTTGTCATGGAGTTGCAATTTTTGGAAGCACTGGTCAAGCGCAACTTATTTCAATAGGTGAGAAAATTCAGTTAATAAATGAGTTAAGTAAAAGTAAATTTAAAGATAAATATATCATTGGAACAGGATTAAATTCTTTAAATGAAATAATTAATTTAATGAAAATTTCCCATTCAATAGGATTTAAAAAATTCTTAATCATGCCTCCTGCTTATTATAAATATACTGATAAAGAGGTTATAGAATTTTACACAAAAATTGTAGAGCAAATAACTGACTGTAAAATTATTCTTTATAATTTTGAAAAACTTTGTGGGTATAAATTTAGCTTTGAATGCGTACAAAGTTTAGTAAAAATGTTTCCTAAACAAATAGTAGGCGTTAAGGATAGTTCTTATAACTTATATGAAAATTTAAAAATAGATAACTTTTCAGTCTTACCAGGCTCAGAGTTAAAATTACTTAGTAGTTTAAAACTAGGATGTTCTGGAATTATAACAGCAACTTGCAATGTAACAGGAGCTTTAGCTAGAAAAGTTTATGATAATTTTATTGATGGTAAAAATCAAACAGAAAACGAAAAGCTTTGCAATGCAAGAAAGGCTTTTGACAATTATAATCTAATTTCTGCACTACATACATATTTAAGTAAAAAAGATGAATCATATGGAAACTTATTACCTCCGTTGTCTTTACTATCTAGTCAGGATAAGAAAAAATTATTTGAAGATTTAGAAAAATTAGACTTTAATGTATAAAAAATAATATTATGAAACTTACTCAATTTCTTACAAATTTATTTAAAGAAGATGGCTTTGTTTTAATTGATGCAAACTCTACAGAACATATTATTGGAAAACCAAAAAAAAAAACTCCAATCAAAATAAGATTATTAGACAAAAGTCTGCATTATAAATTACTGTTACTTCCTGATTTATATTTTGGAGAAGCATATACTAATGGATCCTTAGTAATTGAAAATGGAAATTTGACTGAGTTTTTAGAGATTGCTATGAAAAATATTGGAAAAGGCGATACCAATTTTTATGCCAAGATTATAAAAAAAATAAGAGGATCTTATCGCTATATTACAAATTTTAATTTAATTTCTAAATCTAAAAGTAATGTAGCACATCATTATGACATTTCTGAAAAATTGTATGATTTATTCCTAGATAAAAATAGACAATATTCTTGTGCTTATTTCAAAAATGAGAGTGATACTTTAGAGGTGGCTCAAAACAATAAGATGATGCATATAATAAAAAAATTAAATCTCAAACCAAATCAAAAAGTTTTAGATATTGGCTCAGGATGGGGAACTTTAGCGATTAAAATTGCTCAAGAAACAGAATGTGAAGTTGTAGGAATTACATTATCTGAAAACCAGTTAAATTACAGTAATCAAAAAGCAAAAGACCTAAATCTTGAAAATCAAGTAAGATTTAAGCTAATGGATTATAGGGAGTTAAACGAGAAATTTGATAGAGTAGTAAGCGTAGGGATGTTCGAGCATGTAGGTAGAAAATTTTATAAAAAATACTTTAATACTGTTAGTAAATTATTAAAAAATGATGGAGTAGCACTTATTCATACAATTGGATCAGTAACTACACCTAGAGACCCACATCCATGGATTACCAAATACATTTTTCCTGGAGGTTATACTCCTAGTTTAAGCGAAGTATCCGCACCAATTGAAAAATCAGGTTTAATAATATCTGACTTAGAAGTTTTAAGAATGCACTACTCACATACATTAAGACATTGGAAAGAAAGATTTATAAGCAAAAAGGACGAAGTACATCAAATGTTTGATGAAAGATTTTTTAGAATGTGGGAGTTCTACTTAACGGGCTGTGAAATGACCTTCAAATGGGGAGACCAGGTTGTATTTCAATTTCAATTAACTAAAGATTTTTCTTCTACTCCCAATATAAGAGACTATATTTATTAATTAATTATTGATAAATTTAACATACATCCATGACAAAAAGAAAAAAAAAGAAAAAAAAAATAAAATATAAAAGAAAAATTAGAAAAATTAGAAAAATTAAATTTAAGAGATCTAAAAAAAAGAAAACCAGAAAAGATTTCAAGATAAAAATAAGAAGTACTAAAAAACCAAAAGATATAATTCTTAAATTAATAAGATTTCAAGAAAATTTTAGATCCAAGATTAGATTTAAAATAAATATTGATATTTTAACTTTAGATAGATCTATACAAAGGTTTTTTCAAAAAATAGAAAATAAAATACAAATATATAAAAATTTTCGTATTGAAGAAAAGAAAAGAATTAAAATCGATGAAATAAATAAAATTGAACAAGAAAAATTAAAAAAACAAAAGCAAAAAATTGAAGAAGAAGAATTAAAATTAAGATTGAAGCAAAAAGAACTTAAAGATGAAGAAAGATTAGAAAAAGAGAGATCAAAAGATATAAAATTATTCTTAAGAAAAGAACAGGCAATTTTAAGAAAAGAACAAGCTGAAAGACAAAAAAGATTTTTAGAAGAACTGAAGGTAGAAAAACAAATTCAAAAGTTTAGGATAAGGGAGATCAAGGAACTTGAAAAGCTTGAAAAAATATCTTTAACTGAAAAAAGAGAAGATTACGCGGGACTTCAAGATAGAATAGAAAAACTTAAGGAGAAATATAGATTAATTAGAGATCAGAAAATTAGAGAGAGAGTAGAGGCTCTTGGAATTAATGTAAAAGAGGGTGATGATCGCGAAATACTTTTACAAAAAGAACGCCAATATAATATAGATAGGCAAAATATAGAGTTAGCACTAGAAAGTTTTTACAGAAGTGCTAGTAGTTTAGTTTTCCAATTAAATAAAAGACATATAACAAGACATATGTCGATTTTCAGATGCATTGATAGAAGATTCGAAACTGGAGAAATATTTATTAAATGGGATGAAGCACCTGATGATGAATGGTTAATATTAATTTATATAAAAGATAATTCTCCAAATAAAGGAATAATTATAGAGGACAAATCAAATCCAGAAAAAAATATCTCTCACGAGTTTAAACCAAAGGATATATTTAAAGCTTCTGATACCATGGTTGACTCACTTACACAGTTGCTTGCAAAAGAAAGATCAAAAAAAACAAATTAATTTCAATCTATTCATTTACAAATATAGAAACTCCTCTTTGGTTGATATTAACATCATAGCTTTGTGTATCTGGAGGGAAAGCTCTCTGACTACAATCAAGACGATCACATTTTCTACATGAAACTCCAATTCTAGATTCTGTTTTTTCATCATTGAGATTTAAGCCATCAGCATATACAAAATCTTTAGCATACTTGATTTGACATCCAAGACCTATTGAGAGTAAACCCTTTTCCTCACCATATTTTGAAATTCCTTTTTCAACAGTTCTTGCTATACATACATATCTTTCTCCATCGGTCATTTTACTTACAGCAGCACTTATTTTTCCAGGATTTGAGAAAGCACTATAAACATTCCATTTAGGACAAGCTCCACTTAGTCTTGGCAGTTCAATACCTGAGAGAGAAAATCTTTTTGAAACATTTCCACTTCTATCTACTCTTATCATGTGCAAAGGTATTCCCCTTAATTTAGGATCAGGACTATTTAAGCAGGTGACTCTATGACATACTTGCTCAAATGAAACTGCAAAGGTAGATTGTAAAAGCTCTAGATCGTATCTGTGTTTTTTAACACATTCACTAAAAAATATTTCGTAAGGCATTATAATTGCTGCTCCCGTATAATTAAGTAATGCTACTTTTGAAACTTTTCTACTTGTATCTGATGGGAAAGAAAATTCATCTAGATATTCTTCTATTATTTCATCTGCTTCGATTTGGGCTACTAAAGCGGCAGTATATAATTTTTTTGTCTCCAAATTTAATAAATCTGATAAATGGAATTCTTTCTTGTCTGGATAAAAAACTTTTGAAAATGGTTTGCTTTCTTGAGGAAGTATATCTTTCACAGATATTTTATGTTTTTCAAATAAATAACTACAAAGAGAGAGATATCTTGTTCTATTATTCATTTTAACTTTTTCGTAAATCGATGTTGCGAATTCCTCTAGTCTTGGAAAATAATTTTCAAATTTTTGAATAAAGTCTGATACAATCTCCCCAGGGAAAGTAGTTCCTCCCTCATAAATTTTTTTTTCTATATTTTGTCCTAATTCATGTTCTTTATTTTTATGATCTATACCTAGTTTTACAAGAGCTTTAGCAATTTTAGGATTTAATCTAACTATTTCTTGCACTTCATCTGACCTAATATCAAGATCTTCTAACAAAGATATTTTAACAACTTCTTGAGTCCTAGTTTCTAAATCTGGATCGGTTCTTTTTGTCAAATCCTCCTTTTGCAACTCTAACAGATCTTGTATTCTTAAAAGAAGATCTCCATCTGGTTTTCTTTGATTAGACTCTATTAAAGACAGATAAGCAGGGGTGATTCCTAGTTCATTAGCTAAATTTACCCCTTTTATATTTTTACTTTGTCTTTTTGCCCTTATAATTTGCCCATAATTGTAAATTTTTCTCATATTTAACTGTTTGTTAATTTTTTGTTAAAATATTGTTAATATATTTATCAATTTATCAATAAATATCAATAAAATACTTTACTAGTTAATAATTAGTTAATAATGTTAATTTATGAATAATTTAAATAATCCTGAAAATAGAGACAGACCCTCTAACTGCGTTTCGTATCACGACGATATATGCTTTGCCGATCATTATCACAATGAGGATAAAGAAGATCAAGATTAGTTGAATTGCTCATCTAAGTAAAATCAAATTAATATAGGTAAAACTAAATGGCAAAATCAAATGTCTCATACGACTTAAAAAGATACGCAGGGATTAAAAGAGATTATACAGAGAATGAAGTTGAAAGACTTAGGGGTTCAATAAATATTCAGCACACAGTTTGCGAAATACAATCAAAAAAATTATGGAATTTGCTAAATACTGAACCTTTTGTAAATACTCTAGGATCCTTATCTGGTAACCATTCAGTTCAACATGCTAAAGCAGGATTAAAAGCAATTTATGTAAGTGGTTGGCAAGTAGCAGCCGATGCAAATACAGCTGGAGAAATGTATCCTGACCAATCTTTATATCCGTTCGATAGTGCCCCAAAACTAGTTGACTCAATAAATAATGCGTTGATTAGAGCAGATCAGATTCAGCATATGGAGCTTAAAGATGGAGATATGAGTGAAGAGAAAAAAGTAGACTATATGTTACCAATTATAGCAGATGGCGAAGCAGGCTTTGGCGGACCTTTAAATGTATTTGAACTTACAAAAAAGTTTATTAAAGCTGGCGCTGCAGGAGTTCATTTTGAGGATCAATTAGCAAGTGAAAAAAAATGTGGTCATATGGGTGGAAAAGTATTAGTGCCCACAAGTACAATGATTAGAAATCTTAAAGCTGCAAGACTAGCCGCAGACATTGCAAATGTACCGCTTATAATTTTAGCAAGAACAGACGCCAATGCAGCTAAACTCATTACAAATGATTTTGATGAAAACGATAAACCTTTTTTAACTGGTAAAAGATCACCAGAGGGCTTCTTCTATGTTAAGGACGGAATAGAACAGGCCATTTCCAGAGGACTTGCTTATGCTCCCTATGCAGATTTAATTTGGTGTGAAACAGCAACACCAAATATTGATGAAGCAAAAAAATTTGCAGATGCTATTCACGAAAAGTATCCAGGTAAATTATTAGCTTACAACTGCTCACCATCGTTTAATTGGAAAAAACATTTATCAGATGAAGAAATAGCTTCTTTTCAAAAAAAAATTGGTGAAATGGGGTATAAGTTTCAATTTATAACTTTAGCAGGATTTCATACTCAAAATATTGCAATATTTGAGCTTGCTGAAAAATATAAAAATGAAGGTATGGCTGCTTACTCAAAAATACAACAGCAAGAATTTTCAAAAGAAAAAGATGGTTATACAAGTGTAAAACACCAGAGAGAAGTTGGAACATCATATTTTGATGCTGTATCAAATACTATTAGCTCTGGAAAGAGTTCAACTACAGCTATGGACGGATCAACCGAAGAGGAGCAATTTTAATTACTTTTAAGTTTTTTTATCTGATCCCAAGCCAAGTTAATTGCTCTCATTTTCTTTTTACTTTCTTCAATAACTTCTTGAGGGACTCCTTTACTCAAAAGTAAGTCAGGATGATGTTCTTTGCTTAATTTTAAATATCTTTTTCTAATATCCTCAAGATTATCATTTGGTTTACTCTCTAAAACTATATAAGGATTTAATTTATCTGACGATTTTCTACTTTCTACAATTCCATTAAATTCAATCTCATTTAATCCAAAAATTTGTGAAATATGATGTATCATTTTAAATTCTTCATTGCTGATATTTCCATCTGCTTCTGCAATATAAAATAATGTATTAATAACTTCTTCAAGCACATTTATATGTCCTTTATAAAAGTGAGCAATTTGTTTCGCGTATGGTTCGTAACCAACACTTTCATTTTTTGCTTGATTAAAAATTTTTCCTACTTGATCTAATTCATGTTCGGGGATTTTTAATTTGTCTTTTACTGCTATTAATTCTTCTCTACTAACTTGACCGTCTGCTTTACTTAATTTTGCTGATAAAACGATTAAAGAAAGAGCAAATATTCTCTGTCCTTGGCCAGCCGCACTAAATCCAGTTCTTGCTCTCGCTCTTGAAATTTTTCCACCAAGCAAAGAACCTAAAAGCATACCAAAAGGTCCCCCAAGAGAAAAACCAATCATTCCACCAATTAAACTTCCCCAAATAGACATAAATCACTTATTCAAATTTTTTAATCCTGTATTCCCAAATACCTAATCTTTCATACTGAACTTTTACAATCAATCTTTGTTTAGTATCAATCCATATATTAAAATTAAGTTTTTTATCATCTGGCAAACTTTCATCTGTTGATTTTAAATTAAAAACTTCTGTTTTAAATTTTTTGTTGTTTATCTCAATTTCTTCTTCTCTTAATAATACTACCTTTTGTTTTTTTATACTTCCTGAAAGAGGACTGATTTGGCTATTTGTTTTTAATATTTTATAATTCCACCAATTTCCAATT
>MDSW01069587.1_pt1 | contig 10984 bp, 10 predicted proteins | sample 811171 | NCBI WGS metagenome assembly MDSW01 (sample SAMN05326641, study PRJNA326480) | marine metagenome | isolation source: seawater | place: Atlantic Ocean: North West | collected 2012 | reverse complement strand
ATCAACTTATTGATTGTTTTAAATTGTGTTCTATTCATTTAACTGCTTATTCTAGCACAGTATTTGAGTGTGCTTTAGTTGGAATTCCTACCATATTCTTAAGTTCTTTACAAAACAAATTTGATATGTATAATAGAGAGTTTATTTATCCATTAGAAAATAATTTAACATATATTGAGACTAATTATTCAGATTGCATTAAAGTTTTACAAGAATGGGCAAGTGATTTCTATATTGATTTTGATGAGAGAAAATTTCTATCTATAATAAAATGAAAAATAAAATTTTTTTAGCAGGGTATGTTAATTGTCTTAATGCACAGAATCTTAATTGTCGTGCTTTGGCATCTTATTTAGATAAGGATAAATTCGAAGTGCTCAGCATGAAAATTTCAGAAAAGAGTAAGGCTATTCAAGGGGTTAATTATTTTAATTGTATAAAACCATATAAAATATCTACTTCTCTTGCAATGATTTGGGGTTTATTAAATAGTGAAATTGCTTATTTCCCTAAGCATCTAGATACTCCAAATTGGATTCTGATATTAGCAAAGATTATTGGCAGAAAAGTCTTTACTACTATTGAGATGAATATGTGTGATAGAAATAAAAAAAATTTAATTGATAATTTTGGAGGAATTGATAAATTAAAGAATCATTTTGATTTAATTCCAAATATATATGGTATCTCTAATTTTATTGTAGATAATGCTAAATGTGGTGTTATTTTAAATGAAAAGGTATTACATCTAGGTGTTGATTTAGATTTATATAAACCAGATGAGAAAAAAGAATTATCTAATATTGTTTTTATTGGTAATGTAATTAAACAAAAAGGATTATATGATTTTTTGGATTTAGCGATTAGATTCCCAGAGTTATCATTTCATATTATTGGGGAAGGTTATTTATTGAATGAATTACAGCTAAGGAAGATTAAAAACATAATCTTTCATGGACAGTTAGATCCAATAGCAGTATCTAATATGTTACAAGATATGGACTTATTATTCTTACCTTCAAGGTCTGAGGGTTTTCCTAAAGTGATCTTGGAAGCTGCAGCAAGTGGTATTCCTTCAATAGTTTATTCTGATTATGGTGCTGATAGATGGATAAATCATGGCGCTAATGGTTTTGTTGTGAGTGATTTTCATGAAGTGGTTGAAATAGTTAATAGATTAATTAATGAAAAGTTTTTACTTCAATCTTGTTCTAGAAAGGTAGTTAGTTTAGCTCATGAATTTTCTTGGGATAAGAAAATTAAAATATGGGAAGAAGAAATTAATAATATTCTAGATGCTTAGAGAAGGCACATATTTAGTTATTACACCATTCTTCCCATCAAAGGAGAGTCATCATGGGACATATATTTATGATCAAATAAATGAAATTAGAAATCAGACTAATTTCAATATTAAAGTTATAAAAACTGTTTCAGTATCTTCTTTAGAGGTGGATTATGAATATGATGGTTTTCAAGTATTTGTTTTAAGGAATATAAATATTCCTTTTTTTATTTTTCCGGGGTTATTTAATTTTATAAATAAATCTAGAATATTAGGGTTGTTAGATAATCAGAATATTAGTGATGTTGCTATAGTTCATGGTCATGTTACTTATCCATCGGCATTTTTGTCAAATTGTATAGCAGATAAATTTAAATGTAAATCTATTATACAGCATCATGGGCTGGATGTATTACAATTAATGCATGGTAGAGTGAGTTTATTTAGAAGATTGCAAAGGCGATATATTATAAGAAAAGGCTTAAATGAATTAAATAAGATTGATCTAAATATAGGTGTTTCTAATAGGGTGCTTGCTGAATTAAATAATTTCACTAGATATAATCCTAAAGCCCAAGAAGTATTATATAATGGCGTAGATACCTTAAAGTTTTTTCCAAAAAAGAATCAAGATATTCAATATTACACAATAGGCTGTATTGCAAATTTTTACAGAAGTAAAGATCATATAACTCTGATTAAAGCTGTTCATAGACTTATTCAATCTGGAAAGAAAATAAAACTTAAGCTAATAGGCTCAGGAACAACACTTAATTTTTGTAAACAGTATGTTGATAAGCATAAGATTTCTAATGATGTTTATTTTTTAGGTTACAAGGATCATACTGAACTGAATAGTTTTTATAATTCAATTGATTTGTTTGTATTACCTTCTTATTATGAGGCTTTAGGTTGTGTTTATTTAGAGGCTTGGGCAACACAAACACCTTTTATTGGTGTAAGATCTCAGGGGATATCAGAATTAGCTCCAATACCTGATTATATGTTGATTAATAAGAAAGATGTTATAAGCTTGCAAGAGAAGATAGTTTATTTTATGGATTCAGATATAGTATTAGAGTTTGATCAATCTTTGAGTATTAGAAATACTATACAAGAGTTTCTTGAGTTTAATATATTTGACTTATGATAAGAAGATTCTTAAATATCATCAGAGCACAGAATAATGATAGGTTGTATAGGAAAAATTTGCATGTAGAAGGAAGTCTATTAAATAAATTTTATAGGACAAAAACAATTTTTATTCATATTCCTAAGACTGCAGGAACATCATTAGTTCAGTCAATCTACTCAAAACCTCCTGAAGGTCATAGAACAGCAGCTTTTTTAAGAAGTATATTTAAAGATAAATTTACAGAATATTTTAAATTCTGTTTTGTACGGAATCCATATGACAGACTATATTCTTCATATAAGTTCTTAGAGAGAGGAGGGGTGAATATACATGATACTAATGCTTTTCAGAAGCATTTAATAAGGTATAAAGATTTTGAGGATTTTGTTTTGCATGGACTGTCTTATAATTTATTAGATGAGATTATTCATTTTACACCTCAAACTATTTTTATTTGTGACCAAAAAGATGTAATTCTTGTTGATTTTATCGGTAGGTTTGAAAACTTAGAAGAAGATTTTCTGAAACTAGCAGATAAATTAAGTTTAGATATTGCATTACCTCATCTTAATTCTACTAATAAGATAAGTTATAGAGATATATATACTAACGAGATGATGATAAAAGTTAAAGAAATTTATAAAAGAGATTTCGATATATTAGGTTATTAATTATGTTAAAGTTACTTATTAAACAGGCGAATTGGGGTGTCTTAGGCTCATTATTTGGTTTTACAGTTGGATTTTTTATCAAAATATACCTAATTGATATTGTTGGTATTTCAGAATGGGGAAAGTACGTTTCTGCACATGCTTTTGCAACTGCTTTTGATACTATTCTAGCAATAGGTATACCTTTCATATTATTAAAATTTCTTCCTGATTATTTTAGTAGCAATAAAGAGAAGGCTAATAGATTAATCCAAAGATCTATTAACTATGCTTTTAAGATTTCTTTCCTTTTTCTTATATTGATGTATTTTTTAACCCCTTATTTTGATCACTATATATATAAAGAGATTGAAGGGTTTTATTTTATTCTTTTTCTAGTTTCAATACATGCGCCTATTTCAATTCTTTTAGGTATTATGACCTCATTGTATCGTTCAATATTTAAAATTAAGGAGCTTGTTTTATATAGTACATTTGTCACTGTTACTTTGCGAGCTGTTCTTACATTTTTTGCTTTTCAATTTACAGATAATATTGTTTTTTTTATTACTATTGAATTATTCACAGGATTTTTAGCAGTTATTTTATTATTTTATTTTTTTAATAGGGATCAGTTTAGGTTATTCAATATAGAGTCAGAGGAGAATAAATTTGATGCTGAGTTAGTTTTTTATGGCAAAAAGATATATGCAAATTCGTTAGCATCTTTTTTTGGAAATCAATCATTAGCATTAGTTTTAAGTATTATGTTACCTCCTATGGAGATAGGTGTTTTTAGCATCTTACTAACTATTACAGGAGTCTCATTGTTTCTTATTCAGAATCTCAATAAGATTTTTGCTCCAGTTATATCTAAGTTATATGCCCAGGGAAATATAAGTGAGTTGAATCAGATGTTTAAAAAAACTACTTTTATTATTAACCTTATCACACTTCCGCTCACTATCTTAATTATTTATTTCTCAAAAGAGATATTAGTATTGTATGATAGTACTCATGCTATTTTGGATTATTTGCCCTATCTTTATGTGTTGATGGGGGCACGTATTATTGCACTTCTCTCTGGAAGCTCAGGAATGTTTATGATAATGGCAGGAATTGAAGATAAAGAGTTGATGATTCAGATTGCTAAATCAATAATTATAACTTTTCTAGCGATCTTATTTGTTAAGAGTTATGGTTTATTAGCAATAGTAGGGTTGTTTATTATATTTACTTTACTAGTAAATGGATTTCAGTTATTTTTTATAAATCAAAAGATTAATATTCATCCTTTTAGTAGAAAGCTATTTTTATTACTGCTTTTTTCAATACCATTATTTTATTATGCAATCAGTAATAATAATGAGTTTAGTATATATCAGTTGTTTTGGGTTCCTTGTTTAGTTTATGCAATTTATTTCTTAGTATTTTATAAAAGTATACGAATCTTTTATAGTGAGATTTTTAGTAATGATTAAATGGATTCTAAAATATGGATTTCTTATTTATCTGCTAAATACAGTATTGCTGTCTATTGAAGAAACTTTTCTTTTAGGTGATAATGTATTTATTATTCTTATGGTAATATTTTCTTTTTCTCTTTTATTGAACCTTAAGATGTTGAAAGAAGTTATTTTACATAAAGCATTTGGGTTTTTTCTAATATTGAACTGTATAAACATATTTTATTGGTTGATGTTTCATAATTTTTCTGATTTAGAATCAATAAAATATCTACTTGCTAGAGCTATGCAATTTTCTATTATCTCTTTTGGAGTTGTTTTAAATTATGACTATTTCAAGGAAGATTTTTTAAAACATGTCGTTTATGTTATATTGGTAATTATCCTGCTTGGATTAATTGTTGATCCATTTATTTTTGAAGGAAGATATAGAGGTTTGCTTTGGAATCCTAATATATTATCTTCATTGAGTTGTTTAGCATTTTCAGTTTTGTTTTTATCTTTAAAAAGAATGACTAATTATGATTCGTTAATTTTAGCTTTTCTTGTTTTAGTTTCTTTGTCTACTGGATCTAGAGGAGTTCTAGTAGCTATTCCTTTAGCTTTTTTATTTAGATACGGATTTTCTTATCGTAATATCTTATATTCATTAGGGTCAGTAGTCATATACTCTATTGTTTTAAATTTCCAACTGCAAACCAGTATAAATCGTTTTGCTTCTCAATCCTTATTAAATGATAGATTACTTCAGTATAAATATGCTTTTCAAACTATTCAGCAGAAGCCATTTTTTGGTTTTGGTTTAGACAAGTATGCTTATATTAATCCTGAATTGATTCCTTCTTATCTACAAGGACATATCATATCTGCTCATAATGCTTATCTAGCTGTTATTGTACAGTATGGTATTATTTTTGGCTTGTTCTTTTTTGGTGTGGTCTTTTATAAGATAATACAGATTTATTTTAACATTAATAGAGGTCAAAGAATAGAGAGTTTTTATTTCTATATTATTATTTATGTTATTATAGCCTCATTTTATGAATCATTGATTACAGGTATTAATGAAATCCATACCATATTTTTCTGGTTCTCACTTGCATTTTTATCATATTCAATTTATAAAAGAAAATATGAGAATTAATATTATAGAAGATATTGAAAATTTTAAGGGCTTAGAGAATTCCTGGGATGATTTGTGCTCCAGAACAGAAAGTGAAACTGTTTTTGAATCGTTCGAATTTAATTATTATTCTTGGGTTTATTGTTTAGCAAACAACAAGAATAGTTTAGCTTTAGTTTTAGTTTATGATGATCATTCTTTGCAGGTAATTTGTCCATTCTATATAGATAGTAGAAGAAGAGTAAGATTTATAAATGATAATCATTCAGATTCATGTGATATTATTTCGAATATTAACTTAGATATAGATATCATATTAAAAGAGGTGTATAGATATTTTTCAATAAATAGTTTTCATTTCATTAATCTAAAGAGTAAGGCGTGTATTCTAAAGTCTTTGTCTTTATCTTTTGATTATTATATAGACAGATCTTCAGCTGTTTATTCTGTATTAGATGTTAGTAAAGGTGTTTTTCCTGAGAATGTTTCAGAATATAGATCAAGACAAAAAACAGAATTTCGTAGGATATTAAAAAAGAATCAAAACAGAGAGCATAAGATTTTATCTTATAAAGAATGTAAGTTTCCTTATGATTCAATATGTTCTCTTAGAAGTAATATGATATCAAGAGGTGTTAGATCAGATATTTTTTTACCTTCTAATCAATTAAAATTAATAGAAAGACTTTATCGTTATGGTAAAGTTATTCTTAGTGTTGTTGAGAATAAAGATACAGTTAATGCAATTTCAGTTATCATGAAACATAGAGATAGATATTTAATTTGGATTGATCTTTATGATAATGCTAAGATGATCAACTTGTTTAATTACATTTATTTAATTTCGTTACTTTCTTCTAATCAATCAATTCATATAAATTTTGGAAGGGGGGATTACTTTTATAAGACATCAAATTTTTTAACTAAGAAGATAGAGCTGTCTTCTTTACATATTTTTAGCTCAAATAAATATAAAATAATGTACTATATTGAGTCTTTTCTTTTAAATATTTTTTCCACTATTTATAATATTTTTAAAAAATGAGAGTATTTACTTATTTTGTTGAGCCTGCATCTTATACTTTAGATTTAGTAGATAAAGTTCATGACAATTTATCTATTGATTATGCTATGATAAATAATACTTCCAAAGCAAAATCTGAAGAAGTAAAGAATAGAATTATTTTTTTACAAGAACTTACACTGATACAAAAGTTGAAGTATATTTATAAAGTATGGAAGGATTATAATTTGATTATAATAAATGGATATACTAATTATGTTTTTATATGTACTTATTTGTTAAATAAAATTACATTCAATAAAAGATTTATTGCTATAGAATCAGATACGCAATTAATAATTCCAAGCAATATAATCAAAAGGGGGATTAAATATATATACCTATATATTATTTTTAGAGATAAATATATATTAGGCTTGTCGGGAGGTAGTAATACGCATAAAAGATTATTTAGTTATTATGGCATGCAAAAAGACAGATTATTCTTGATGCCTATGATGGTTGATAATACAAAATATTATAATAATCCGAAGATGTTTCCTAAAACATTCACTTTTCTATTTGTAGGACGATTAATTAAAACTAAAAATGTAGATATTCTTTGCGATATCTTTTGTAAAAATTTCTTAGATAAGGACGCTAAATTAATAATTATAGGTCGTAGTAATAATATAGATTTTATCAGCAATAGATATTCACATCAAAACATAGTTTTTACAGGAGATATTTATGGCAAAGAACTTATTAAATTTTATCATAATGCATCTGTTTTTGTTTTTCCTTCTTCAAAAGAATCTTGGGGTCTTGTGATAAATGAGGCCCTAGCATCTTCATTGCCTGTTATTGCGCATAAAGAGGTAGGTGCTACACATGATTTGATTTGTGAAAAGGAAACAGGTTTTATTATAGATGATTGGTCTGAATTAGAAGATAGAATGTTAGAGTTATATCATGATCAGGAATTATGTGAAAGATTTTCTGCTAATGCATATAATATTATGAAAGAACATTGGAATTATAACTTATATAAAAAATCTTTAGATAAACTGTTCAAGTATGTTGCTAGCCATTAGAGTTTAATAAATATTTTCTTCAGCAGTTAAATCATTAACATTATATAATTTATATTTGTTGTGGCGATATAAAGCTTTAATTTAATGTTATTTAAAAATCTACAACATTTTCTTGTTTGCCCTGAATGCAGAATAGGCAGGTTAGAGTATGTTGATTATAAGTTTATTACGTCTTGTTGTAAAAAGACTTATAATATTAGAGACGGTCAGATTATTATATTTGACACGTATTTATCTGCAATCCCTTCTGTAAAAACAAGAGATAAGCAGGCAGATAAATATCTAAAACATGCCAAATTTCCAACTCAGATATCAATAATAAGATCATGGATGTCTAGTTTGCCTAGCGATTTACTTTCGGGATTAGTGTTAGATTTAGGTTGTGGTCCAGGACCTTACACTAAGATGCTTGTAGAATTAGGCTTTGATAACATATTTGCAGTTGATTCGTCAATAGATAGTCTGATTATAAATAAAGAAATATGTTCTAAGTATGATAAAAATGTAATATATATGTTGCAGGATGTTAGAAACATTCAATTTCCAGAAAATTCTGTTTCAGCACTAGTTATGGCAGATTTCTTGCAACATATTATTGGTCAGAAAGACAGAGAACAGTTCTTAATTAAAGTTTTTAAGTCATTGAAGTCAGGTGGGGTATTTTTCTTGAGTTTTTTTAATATAAATATTAAGAATTATCTAAAAAATGATATTTCAGGATCTTTTTCTAATGGTTCAATTAAATATGAACGTTTGGATTATAAAGAAGTAATATCATCTTTTCCTGATAATATTATTATAGATAAAATTATTCCTATGAATATTTTTAATGATTCATTATATGATAAATTAGTTTGTTATTTGCCTTTTTCTAAATTTTTTAGTAGAATGATTGTTATTCAGGGAAGAAAAGTATAAATATGAGGTTTAGTAAATATATAAGAAGGAGCATTGTGCAATTTGCAGCTCTATTTTATTCTAGTAGAAAGAGTAAGGTTATCTTTTATCATGATTTACATTCTGATCATGTATATTCAGATATGTCAACTCATATAGATTTATTTAGAAAACATATTAATATAATAAGAGATCTTAATTATGAAATTGTCTCAGAAATTACGAAAAGCAAGGGGCAAATTCAAATTTGTTTTGATGATGGTTTTTCAGGTATTTATGACAATATAGAGGTTATAAAAGAATTACAGATATATGTTACATTATTTGTTATTACAAATAGTATAGATGAAGCAGGTTTTCTTAGTAAGAATCAATTAATAGACTTAAGTTTATTTCCATATATAAATATACAATCCCATACACATACTCATTCTAGATTAAATAGTGTTAATGAACATAAATTACAGTGGGAATTAGAATATTCAAAAAAAATACTTGAGAAAATGCTGAATACTAAGATTGACTCACTTTGTTTTCCTGAAGGAAGATATAATGATAAGGTAATGGCTACTGCTTCGAAGTGTGGTTATAATAAACTATATTCATCTTTACCAGGTTTTTATTATATATCTTATATGGATAAAATTATTAATAGAAGTTTAGTTCAAAGTGCTAATGAAGATGAATTTATATCAATTTTAAAAGGAGGTGATAATATTTTGTATTATTGGTATAAATTAAAACATAAAAGAAGATGAGAATTTGTTTAATATCATCTTCATTTTATCCTGCTATTTCTTATGGAGGGCCTATTGCTGCTACTTGGTCTTTGTCGAAAGAATTAGCTAGGAAAGATGTAGAGATGTATGTCTCTACTACAAATGCGAACGGCAGGTCAAGATTAGATGTAGACACAAGTTCTTTTGTTAAAAAGGATGAAAATTTATTTGTTCGTTATTATCATGAACAAATCATTAATAAGTTTTCTATTGATTTCATATTTGGAGTTTGGTCAGATATTAAGAAAGGGGATGTTATTTATATTCAGTATTTATTTCATTACACAGTATTTTTTGGATTATTATTCTCTTTATTACACAGGAAGAAGGTTGTCTTGTCTGCTAGAGGTAGTTTGTCTTCTTGGGGATTAAATTATAAACATAGATGGAAAAAGAAGATATGGTTGACTTGTTTTATCTCCCCATTTATTAAAAATATTATATGGCAGGCTTCTTCATATGTAGAGGTAAATGATATAAAATCTAGATTTAAAAATGCTTATGTGTTAGTGGTTAATGATGGGGTTGACTTTAAATCTTTTCAGAATATAAAAAGTCTTTCTGTATGTGAATTAGTTAATAGATTTACAGAAAGTCAGTTTAAAGTTGTTTCAGAAGTGTTTTTTTCCATGGGTAGACTGCATGAGATAAAAGCTTTTGATATTATGATTGATGCATTTTATTTATTCTTACAAAAGAATCCTGATGCTAAATTATTAATTGCTGGTCCTGATGATGGTTTTAGAGGTGTTTTAATGAAAAAAATAATAGAATATGATTTATTAGAATCTGTATTCTTGATTGGGTCTGTCGAGCATGAAGATAAATGTTTATTATTAAGTAATTCATCGGCCTTTGTATTACCATCTCACTTTGAGAGTTTTGGAATTGTAGTTGTAGAAGCTTTAGCTTCAGGACTACCTGTTATTGTATCTAATAACACGCCTTGGAGAGACATAGAAAAAAATAAATTTGGTATCTTTACGGCTAACAATAAGCATAGTTTGTTTAATGCATTTTGTAAGATTAAAGAGCAAGAATTTAATAGTAATAGACTTAAGGAATTTGTAAAGTTAAATTTTGACTGGCAAATAATTGCAAATAGATTTAAAAAAATAATACAAGAATAGACTTGTTATTTGAAAACAGATTTATCAAAATATAATATAGACTGGTATAATCCAGGAAGTTACTTGACTTGCTGTTTATGGTTTTTTGTAAATTCTATTTTGATGCAAAGCAAGTTTAATCCGTTTAGTAGCGTTAGAGTATTCTTGTTAAGAGTTTTTGGCGCTAGAGTAGGAAAGAAAGTGGTTATTAAGCCTGGTGTAAATATAAAGTATCCTTGGAAATTAGATATTGGTAATTATGTTTGGATTGGCGAGGATGTTTGGATTGATAATCTTGACGATGTAGTAATTGGAGATAATGTTTGTATATCACAAGCAGTAATGCTACTTAGCGGAAGCCATAATTATAAGAGTTCTACTTTTGACCTTATGGTTGGTAAGATTTCTATTGAGGAAGGTGTTTGGTTAGGTGCTAGATCTAT